>Ga0114903_1000055_pt1 | contig 86017 bp, 88 predicted proteins | sample MalvirDeepMed_s2_FD_87289 | JGI IMG/M metagenome (GOLD analysis project Ga0114903, IMG submission 87289) | Marine viral communities from the Global Malaspina Expedition - Malaspina viral metaG DeepMed_s2 | ecosystem: Environmental > Aquatic > Marine > Oceanic | place: Mediterranean Sea...
ACACATCTGCGGGACAGGTTGGAAAATCGGCGCATGCTGCGGCGGCTCCGGCGGTATGCGCGCGCGGGCGACGCCGAAGGCTTCCGTCTGCTGGCGGCGCGACTGCTGAATGGCGCAGGCCCGCACGCGGACCTGCGCGATATGCCGGTACTCGCGACACTCGACCGCGCGCTCTTTGGTCACGCCCGGACTGCGCCGCCGCCGCTTGGCGCGCTTTACGGGCAGGTCAAACGCGAAACGGCGGCGTGCCTTCGGAATACCGCGCCCGATGGCCGAGCCACGGGCCGGCCTGTCACTCCGCCGCCTTCGCCTGTTTCGCCTGGCGCACCTTCCGGAACCTTTCGATGGCCGCGCAGAGATGCGAGGTGATCGCGGACCGGGCCCAATCCGGATTGCGGGACCGCAGGGCGTTCACGATCTCCGTGTGCTGGCGGATGCTTTCGTAGGCGTCCTGATCGGAATAGATGAAGAAGCCGCCGCTCACGAGCGGATAGTCCAGCAGGTTGGTGCCGAACATCCGGAGCCGGGCGCTGCCGCAGGCGTCGTAGAGGACCATGTGAAAATCCAGGTTCGCCGTCTGGATTTCCTCGCGGAACTGCTTGGGTTTCTGGTCCACGGCAGCCGCGATCCGGGCGTTCAGCGCGTCCATCCGGTCCAGCTGTTCATAGGTGATGTTGCGGGCCGCCCAGGCCGCGGCCTGGCCTTCCGCCAGAACCCGCAGCTCGAAGATTTCCTCGGTGTCGCTGTCGCGCCATTCGCTGACGATGGCACCGCGGTTCGGCGCGGCCTCGAGCAGACCTTCGGTGACCAGCCGCTGGATCGCGGCGCGCACCGGGGTCCGGCTGATGCCGAACTCCGACGCCACGTGTTCTTCCCTGAGCTTGAAACCGGGATCGTAATGCCCGGCGATCAGGCGCCGCCGCAACTCCGTGTGCAAATCGTCGCTGACGCTCATCCGGACACCTCTCTAGTCGCTCTCCTTCGGCGCGTCCGAAGTCCCGCCCCGGCGCCAGTTTACTTTCGGGAGCCACGGCGACGCAAGCGCCACAAGGACCAGCAGCGCCAGGACGATCGAGATCGGGCTTTGCAGCAGGTAGGCGAAATTGTCCTGCGAGATCAGCAGGGAGCGGCGCAGGTTTTCCTCGGCAATCGGCCCGAGGATCACCGCCAGGACCGCCGGTGCCGTGGGGATCGCCATCTTCTCCATGGCAAAGCCGACCAGGCCGAAGGCCAGCATCAGGATCACCTCGAAGACGCTGTTGTGTATCGCGTAGACGCCCACGACCGTCAGCGCCAGGATGATCGGCCCCAAGAGCTGGCGCGGCACGCGCAGCACGTTGACATAGGCCCTGGCGCCGAGCTTGCCGATCACGAACATCAGCCCCGAGGTGACGAGCATGGTCAGCATGAACCCGTAGGTGATGTCCGCATTGCCGCGGAACAGGTCCGGCCCCGGCCGCAAGCCATGCACCAGCAGCGCCCCCAGGATCACCGCGGCCACGGCGTTGCCCGGGATGCCGAGCGTCAGCGCCGGGATCAGCGTGGCGCCGGTGTCGGCGTTGTTGGCGCATTCGGGTGCGGCCAGCCCCGCCGGTTCGCCCTTGCCCCAGTTGTCCTTGTTGCGCGAATACCGGCGCTCTTCCTGCCAGGCCAGCAGCGCGGCGATGTTGCCGCCGAGGGCCGGGATCAGGCCGACGACCAGGCCGATGGCAGAGGCGCGGATCCATGTGGGGACAAGGCTGGACCAGCGAAAGCCCTTGGCGGCTTCGCCCAGGTCGACGTCCCCCGCTTGGATCGCGTTCTTGCCAAGCAGCAGGTCGATGGCCGGGGGGATGGCGTAGAGGCCGGTGAGCAGAACGACGATATGGATGCCCGACAGGAATTCGACCGTGCCGAAGGTAAAGCGTTCGTTGCCGCTGATTCCGTCGATGCCGACGATGCCGATGCAGAGGCCGAAACAGGCCGACAGGATGCCCTTGGCCGGGTTCCCCGCGAGCATGATCGCGATCGTGGTCATGCCGAAGACCGCGAGCCAGAAATAGTCGGCCGGGCCGAAGGTCAGCGCGACCAGCGCCAGCGGCGGCGCCACGAGCAGCAGGACAACCGCGCTCACGGCGCTGCCGATGGACGAGGACACCAGCGAGATGTCAAGCGCCTGCCGCGCCTTGCCCTGCTTGGCCATTTCGTGCCCGTCGAAGACGGTGGCGATCCCGGCGGGCGTTCCCGGAATGCGCAGCAGAATCGCCGGGATCGAGCCGCCGTACATGGACCCGTTGTAGATGCCGGCGATCATGCCCAGGGCCACCAGCGGCTCCATGGTGAAGGTCAGCGGAATGAGGACCGCGATGCCCATGGTCGCCGAGAGCCCCGGCAGGGCGCCGACCGCGATCCCGACGGCGGTGCCGACGATCATCGCCAGGATCACATAGGGGTCGAGCAGACCCGGCGCCGCGTTCACGATGTTGAGGAAAATGTCCATGGCTCAGGCTCCGAACAGCGACCAGAGGGCTTCCTCGGGCAGCGGGACGCCCAACAAGAGCCGGAAGACGGCATAAAGGACCAGGGTAAAGCTCAGCGTGGTCAGCAGGATGACTTTGGTTTCGCGGTAGCCCAGCATCCAGGCGACCGCAGGCACCATGATCACGGTCGAGGTGAAGAACCCCAGCCAGACGAACCCCGCGACATAAGCCGCGCCCACGGCGAGGATCAGCACGAAGCGCGACAGGTCCACGCCCGTCGCCTCCAGCCGCTCTGCCCGGCCGGCGGCCAGGATGCGCACCGACTGGAGCGCCCAGAAGCAGCACATCGCGAACCCGATGCCGGAGGCGGCGGCGGGCATGTAGGCGGAGCGGCCGCTGTAGCCGATGCCCTGCAGGAACAGGACCGCGAATAAAACGGCGAATACTCCGGCGGCGGCCAGTTCGATGGTGCGGCGGTTCATGGGTCTCCTCCCGATGCCGGCAAAATTGGACTGCGGCCCCCGGTCGGACCCGGGGACCGCAGGATGTCAGATCACTGCACCCAGGGGTTCTCGTCCCAGATCTGCTGCAGGTTCTCGCCGAGCGACTCCAGGTAGTCCTGGAAACCCGCAGCGTCGCGATAGGCCAGCGGCAGTTTCTGATTCTCCGCCGCCTCGAGGAATTCGGGGTCCTCGATGGTCTTCGCGATGGCATCCTGAAGGGCGTTCAGCGCCTCTTCGGGAATGCCCGCCGGGGCGCCGATGCCACGGTCGGAGCCCATGACCACCTCGTAGCCCTGTTCGGCAAAGGTCGGCACGTCCGGCGCGCCGTCCCAGCGCTCTTCGCCCATCTGCCCCAGCGACACCAGTTCGCCCTGGTTCACCAGGTCGATGGCTTCGCTGATGTTCATCGCGGCCATGGTGATATGACCGCCCAGAACCGCGGCGCGGACATCCGCCGCACCGGGGAACGGAACGTGGGTCATCTCGATCCCGGCGATGCGCGAGAATTGCAGCGCCGCAAGGTGATCGTCGCCGCCGATGCCCGACGTGCCATAAGTCACCGCGCGCGGGTTTTCCTTGGCATAGGCCACCAGTTCGTCGAGCGACGTGAACTCCGACCCGGGCCGGACGTTGAACGCGCCGGGATCGTAGACGACGTTCGACACCGCCTGGATATCCTCCATCGTGTAGCGCGTGTCGCGGGAGATCGGGATGGTAAGGATGTTGGGCGTGTTGATGAACCCGATCGTGTAGCCGTCGGGGTCGGCGCGGGCGAGGTCGGTAAAGCCGATCTCGCCGCCTGCACCGGGCTTGTTGACCACCACGACCGACGCATCGTTGCCGAGGTATTTCTCGATGAAGGGCGCCAGCGTGCGCGCGGCGGTGTCGGTTCCGCCGCCGGCCGAATAGGCGACGATCATCTCGATCGGCCGTTCCGGATACTCGCCGAATGCCGCGGATGCCGTCAGCGTCGCAAGGCTCGCGGCCATCGCGATCTTCAGGGTCTTTTCATGGGTTCCTCCCGTTCAACGTTTTCGGTTGCCGCCAGGGCTTGCCTCGGAGCGACTGTATTTCGGATACAATAGTTACGGCTTTCTGCCCATGAGATCAGCAACTCATAAAATAACATATTCTATTATATTGTTTTTGTGAGATATTAATACGGAAATCCAGAAAGATCGTCCATCTTGTTGTTTTTTGATTATCTTTTTGTCTCTGGATTGTACTTTGCCTCGCAACTGGAGGGGCAGAATCGTGAGCGTCACAGAATCCACACAAGACATCGTGCTGATCGGTTTCGGAGAGGTCGGACGCGCCTTCGGGGCGCAGATCGAAAGCACGGGGATCACACCCCTCTACGTCGATCCGGTGGCGCACGGCACCCACGGAAGTCGCAACGTCAGCGCCGCGCTGCCGTCGTCGATGCAGCCGGGCACGCTGGTGCTGGGCGCGGTGCCCTCGGCCGCGGCGATGGCGGTGGCCCGCGACATGGCGACACGAGACGAATCGGTCCTCTACGTGGACCTGACCTCTTCTCCGCAGGGGCTGATGCGCGACTGCGCCGCGCTCTTCGACACGCGCCCGTCCGATTTCGTCGACGGCGCCATCATGGGCTCGGTCGACCTGTCCGGCTCGGGCGCGCCGGTGCTTCTTTCGGGTCCGGCGGCGGATCGGGCCCGTGCCGCGCTCTCCTTGCTCGGCTTCTCGGCCAAGGCGCTGCCCGCGTCTCAGGCGGGGGATGCCTGCGGCGTCAAACTGCTGCGCACCCTGATGACCAAGGGCATAGAGGCACTGGCCGTCGAATGTTTCGCAGCCGCCCGCGGTATGGGCCTTGAAGAGGAGTTGCGCGCCAACCTTTCGGACATCGGCACACGGCCGTTTCCCAGCCTCCTCGATGCCATGGTGCGGACGCACATGATCCACGCACCGCGCCGCCAGCACGAAGTCGAGGCGGCAATCGGTCAGGCCCGGTCGCTGGGCCTGAAGACGCCGGTCACCGACGCGGTGCTGGTCGCCTACCGGCAAACCGCCCGGCGCATCGACAGCGAACGGCCCCCGGCCCCCGGCTCGGTCGCCGAGGCCGTGTCCTGGCTCGCCGGATCGCTGACATGACCGAACGTCCGACGATCCATTTGCTGGAGCACGTTCATCCCGACGCCCGCGCCCTGCTGGCGCAGGAGGCGGAGGTGCTGTCCGAGGATGCCCCCTTCCCCTCTGCCTGCGACGCGGTGATCGTCCGGGCGCGCAGGATCGCCGCCGAGGATATCGCGGCCTGCCCGAACCTGAAGGTCATCGGCAAACACGGCGCGGGCCTGGACGCCATCGACACCGACGCCGCCGCGCAAAGAGGAATCGCCGTGCTGTCGACGCCGGGCGCCAATGCCGAGTCGGTCGCCGACCTCGCGGTCGGGTTCGCCCTGGCCCTGCTGCGAAACATCCACGCCATATCCCTTGCGACGAAAGCCGGCGGTCGGCTGCCTGCTGATCAGACGCAGGGATACGAGCTGAGCGAGCGTCGGATCGGGATTTTCGGCATCGGCGCCACCGGGCGCGCGACGGCCCGCCGGCTGATCGACGGGTTCGGAGCCAAGGTCCATGCCTTCGATCCCGGCATCCCCGAGGACAGCTGGCCGCCGGAAATCGCGCGGGCCGCGACGCTTCCCGACCTGCTGGAACGCACGCAATTGCTGTTCCTGCATGCGCCGCTGCTGCCATCGACCCGGGGCTGCATCGACGCCGCGGCGCTGCGGTCGATGCCCAGGGGGGCCTTTCTCGTGAATTGCGCGCGCGGCGGCATCGTCGACGAGGCGGCACTGGCAGAGGCGCTCGCCTCCGGCCAGATCGCCGGGGCCGCGTCGGACGTCTTCGCGCAGGAACCGCCCTCTCCGGACAACCCGCTGTTCGCATCGCCCGGTTTCCTCGCCACGCCGCATATCGGCGGCGCAACCACTGGCGCGCTGCGCCGGGTGGGCCTGTCCATCGTACGCCAGGTTCTGGACCGGCTTCGCAGCGGCGGGACTCCGGCGCACCCAATCCAACCCAAGACCATCGAGGAGATTTGAAGTGACCATCGGTTTTTCCATCCGCACCCGCAGCCGAAAGGTGGAGGCCGCGCTTGTCGAGCGGTTCGCGAAATTGCCCGTCGCGAACATCTCGGATTCGATGAGCCGGATGAGCGCCGCCGGCCCGCGCCTGCGCCCCTATCATGCGCAGGGCACGGTCCTGGCCGGGCCTGCACTCACTGTCCGGACGCGTCCCGGCGATAACCTGCTGGTGCACAAGGCCATCGACATGGCCGAAGCGGGGGACGTGATCGTCGTCGATGCGGGCGGCGACCTGACCAATTCTATCATGGGCGAGATCATGGTCTACCTCGCACAGGAAAAAGGCGTTGCCGGGTTCGTCATCGACGGCGCGATCCGCGATGCCGACGAAATCCGGGAGTCCGGCATCGGCATGTTCGCTGCCGGTGTCACCCATCGCGGCCCCTACAAGGATGGGCCGGGCGAAATCAACGCGCCCGTTTCGATCGACGCCATGGTGATCCATCCCGGAGACCTGATCGTCGGCGATTGCGACGGACTGGTCTGCGTGCCGCTTGACGCCGCCGCCGCCATCCTCGATGCCGCCGAAGCCAAGCAACGCGCCGAAGTCACCGAAATCGCCGCCATCCGCGACGGCAACGTCGACCGGTCCTGGGTCGACAAGCTGCTCGAAACCCGCGGTGTCGCCTACATCGACTGAACGTCTTCATAAGGGAGGAAACCACATGAAACGCACATCCATCACATCGGCGGTCCTGGGGATGGCCGTCGCCATCGCCCTGCCGGCGCTGGCCCGCGCCGAGGTCACCGAAGACCAGCTGAGCGCGCTGGCGGCGGACCTGCCCGACTAGACGCAGGTCAACGTCCTGGCCATCGCCTCCAGCACCTCGGAATGGAGCGCCTTCGAGGTGCCGTTCTGGACCGAGGTCGTGCCGCGCCTCAGCGACGGCAAGATCAAGGTCAAGCTAAGCTCGATCACCGAACTGGGCGTGCCCGGATCGCAGATGATCAAGCTTGTCCGGTCGGGAGTCTACGATGTCGCGGACACCGTGGCGTCCTACGCGGGCGAGGATATCAAGGTGCTGGATGCGCTGGATATTTCCGGCGTGTCGCCGACTATCGAGGACATCCGCGAGACCACCGCCGCCTTCATGCCGGTGATTCAGAAGACGCTCAGGGAAAAGGCCGGGACAGAGGTTCTGGCCAGCTGGCCGACGACGGGGCTGGTGTTCTTGTGCCAGTCCGAGGTCACCAAGCTTTCGGACCTGCAGGGCAAGACCGTGCGCGTGTTCAACGGCGTGCTGGCCGACTTCGTCTCGGGCCTCGGCGGATCGCCGGTGTCCATGCCTTTTGCGGAAATGGCCCCGGCCCTGCAGCGCGGCGTGATCGACTGCGGCATCACCGGCACCGCCAGCGGCAATATCGCCAAGCTGCCCGAGGTGACGAGCCATGTCTACGCGCTGAATTCCGGCTGGGCGCCGCAGCTGCGCATCGTCAATGCCAAGTGGTTCGCGCAACAACCCTCCGAGGTGCAGGAATGGCTGACCCTCGCCAGCCAATATTTCGAGCAGGAGATGGCCTGGCCGACCCAGATCCACAACCACAAGATGGGTCTGGCCTGCACCGCCGGCGAAGAGAGCTGCGAGACCGAGGGCGGCTTTACCGTCTACGACTCGACGGTGACCTATCCGACCGAGGCCGAGCTGGAGACGGCCCAGGCCAGCGTGCAAAGCCACTTGCTGCCCAACGTCGCGGCCAATTGCGGCGACGCCTGCGTGGCCGACTGGAACGACACGGTGGGCCAGCTTGTCGGGATCACCATGTCCCAATAAGACCTCTCACGGACGTCCCGGTTCCGCGCGGATCGGGGCGCCCGCCCCCTTGCAGAAGGTCGAAACCATGTCCCACTACCCGCACATGAAGAACCTGCAAAAGCTCATCTTCTATCCGGCGCGACTGGGAGGCTACGGCCTGCTGGCCGTGGCCGCGATGATCTGAGTCGACACGGTCACGCGCAAGGTCCTGAAGGTCTCCATCGTCGGATCGACCGAGATCTCCGGCTTTGCCTTTGCCTTCGCCACCGGCGCGGCCATGGCCTTTGCGGTCCTGTCCGCCGCCCATATCCGCGTCGACGTGGTGCAGCGGCTGTTGCCCCAGGCATTGGCCGCGCTGCTGAACGTCCTGGCTGCTGCGGCCCTATCCGCGATTGCCGCTGTTCTCGTCTGGAACGAATGGCTGCAACTGCACGAACCGCTGGAGTTCGGGGCGACCTCGACCCTGCTCGATATCCCGCTGTGGATCCCGCATGCGCTGTTTCTGTTCGGGCTGGTCCTTTTCGCGGTTGCCGCCGTTGCGGTGCTGATCGCACAACTGCGCGACTCGGCGCCCGGCACCGCCGCCTTGGCGGCCGACCCGGACAATCCCTTCGACATTCCCGACGATGTCCGCTGACATCCCGCAGGAGGACCACCCATGCAATTGCTAGGCTTCACGTTCAGCCTGTTCGCGCTGATCGTCACCAGCATGCCGATCGGGGCGATCCTGATCCTGATGGGCATCATAATGAGCCTGTTCTGGCTGCCCGTCGACATCTTCGGCCTGATCGGCATCACCACGTGGGAAACCGCCACGAACGACCTGCTGATCGCGATTCCGCTCTTCATCATGATGGGCGAGATCATGCTGTACAGCGGCAGCGCCGCGTCGATGTACCGGGCGCTGCTGCCGTGGCTGAACCGCCTGCCCGGCAGCCTGATGCACACCAACATCGCCGCCTGTTCGATGTTCGCGGCGACCTCCGGATCGAGCGTCGCCACCGCCGCCACGGTCGCCCTGCCCGAGATCGAGAAGCGCGGCTTCAACGAACGGCTGTTCCTCGGCACCCTCGCCGCGGGCGGCACGCCGGGCACGCTGATCCCGCCGTCGATCAACATGATCATCTAAGGCGCGATCACCAAGACCTCGATCCCGGCCCTGTACCTTGCGGGTTTCGTGCCCGGGCTGCTGCTGGCGCTGGTCTTCATGGCGACGATCGCGCTGCTGTGCACGTTCCGACCGGCCTGGGGCGGCGAGACGTTCGAGGCCACCTGGGAGGACCGCGTGACGGGCCTGCTCGACCTGCTGCCGGTGTTCTTCATCTTCCTCGTCGTCGTCGGGTCGATCTACGCGGGCATCGCCACGCCCACCGAAGCCTCGGCCCTGGGAATCATCGCCTCGCTGCTGCTCAGCGCCTGGAACCGGAGCCTGTCCGTCGCCATGCTGAGCCGCGCCGTCGACGGCACGATGCGGTCCGCGGGCATGATCATGTTCGTTCTGATCGGGGCCTATTACCTGAACTTCGCCCTCGGGATTTCCGGCTTCGTCGACCAGATCAATGGGTTCATCACCTCCCTGCCGCTGCCACCGGTGGCGATCCTGACGGTGATCATCGTGATCTACCTGCTTCTCGGCTGCGTGCTGGACGGGATTTCGATGATTGTCCTGACGGTGCCGGTCACGGCGCCCGCGGTTGTCGAACTGGGCTACAATCCGGTGTGGTTCGGCATCATCATCATGCTGGTGATCGAAGCCGGCATGATCACCCCTCCCATCGGCATCAACTGCTACGTGGTGCAGGGCATTCGCAAGGGCGGGTCGCTCAATGACGTCTTTATCGGAATCCTGCCATTCCTGGTGTCGATCCTCGTGGTCATCGCGTTGATGGTGGCTTTTCCCGAGATTGCCCTCTGGCTGCCCGGACTGTTCGAATGACCGCGGCCCCGGAGCGGACCGAGACACCGCCGGTCTGGGTCTGCCACTTTCACATCCTCGACAGTGCCGCGCCGGTGGCCGCCACGGCCACCCTGCCCAACCACACGGCAAGCCCGGCGCAATACCGGCAGGTCGCACGGGACTTCGGCCTGACCAATGGCGTGATCGTGCAGCCGTCGATCTACGGCACCGACAACGGCGTCACGCTGCACGCGCTTGAGCAACTGGGAGGCCATTACCGGGCGATCGGCGTCGTCTCTCCCGACTGCGACCGCGCCGAATTGGAACGGTTCCACCACCTTGGCATGCGCGGCGTCCGGTTCAACCAGGTGCAGGCGGGCGCGACAGAGACGCGGGACATCCCGCGCCTGGCGGAACGGATCGCCGACCTGGGCTGGCATATCCAGCTGCATATCGCCGCCGACGCGCTCGAACCGCTTGTGCCGATGCTGCGCGCCCTCCCGGTTCGGGTGGTGCTCGACCACATCGGGCGCTGTTCCCACGGATCGCCCGGCAACGTCCGGACGCTCATCGACCTTTACGAGAGCGAAAACACCTGGGTCAAGCTCTCGGGACCCTACCACGAACGCGACCCGGACGGCTCCTGGCACCACAGCCTTTCGGTGGCGCGTACGCTTGTTGCCACCGATCCGTCCCGGCTGGTCTGGGGCAGCGACTGGCCGCATGTGACGGAAGACGACAAACCCGGGTTCGACGGGCTTTTCCGCTTTGTCCAGGAGGCCGCGTTTGTCCAAGAGGCCGCGGAGGACGATGCGGTCCTGTCCCGCATCCTCAGCCGGAACCCCCTGCACCTCTACGCGTGAGACGCCCCGGCCGATACGATCCGGCACCGGTCCGTGACCCCATGGCTCCAGAGCTTTTGCACGGCGCAGCACGCAGTGACGGTTCAGATTCAGGTACCCGCGGCCGGGCTCGAACCGGCACGGCCTTTCGGCCTGGGGATTTTAAGTCAAGGCAAAAGGTAAAGTATTCAAATCACTGCCTAAAGTTCATCCCACAAACAATTCGGGAACAGGGCGTGAATGTGGGAACCTGTCAGGACACCTTCCGATGATCGGCACAACGGCGCTTCTGGCGGTCACTCGCCCCGATCATCATCCCGCGTCCCTTCCATAGCGTTCGCATCGGTGACCCAGATCAGCCGCCGCGCTAACAAAGTCGATGCGAGCGGTATCGAGTTTCCCGCCCGTATCTCGGTTTAGCTCTTAGGCTATAGTCCCGACGGGCCCACGACGCCTTGCATGCAAGGGCCGCGTTGCGGAAGCATCGCCCATCGCCGCGGTCCTCGACCAAACCCCAGAGGTTCAGACAATCGATCCATCAGAGTCGGTACCAACCGATCTGTGTAGCAGACCTACTCTAAAGCGATAAATTGCAACGCTCCAAAGCAGACCGAATGGCTCGCGTTGCGCCGGATGTTGAGAAGTTGGCAAGCGGCAAACCAAAATTGATTGTGCCGAGTTCCTCTTCCATTCTGTCTCTCAGACGACCTTCTGCCTCGAATTGAATTTGAGCAGGTGCTGTAGAGGACATCAGCTCCGTTACCGTATTTCGCGCAATCGTGAAGCTTAGAGTAATTCTGTGCCCGACGTTATTGATTGCAGCAAGCTGAGGCAAGAAGGCTGAAGCTTTGGAGAGGTTGGGTATGATAATGAGCTTCGGCTCCTCAGAAAGGGCATTAACCGTCGATTCGCTTACTCCATAAGGTTCGCTCGCACTCAATGTAAGCAACATCTTCGCTGAGCTCGGCGTATTGCGTTTGCAGCTGATCGCAAACGATTGGTTAACGTAGTCATCCCCTAACATCTCAGGAGCAGCATACGTTTCAGCTATGAAACCGCCCTCGCCAAGCGAGCGCACGACCCAATCTCCGCTTTCAGTTAGAACGCCGTCCAAATTATTGATATGTCGCTCATATGCTGATCTAGATGCAACTTCAGAAAATGAAATCATCGCAAATCTGCAGTTTCCATCCCCACTTTCGATGCAGTTTTCAAATGAAAGCAACAAGGGTTCGTGCCACTGAGGCTCAAGGGAAAGCCCTTTGGCCGTCATTTTTTCGCGGCGAATTTCGATCGATGGCTCTAGTAGCAGAAATTGACCTATCACTGTACTGATAACTGATTTCTGTTCGTTCCCGCTCGTCCGCTCAAATTCTCTAGTCATAGCAGCCTGCGCCGCTTCAAAATCTCGAGGCGTCCCGAGACCATAAAGATAGGCATGAGCAAGAAAATTACTCGCAAAATTCAACCTATCGGCGATCAAGGCCCATTTTGCGTAGCTCAGCCAGTCGCTCTTCTTGAAAGATAAGCCCATGCAAAATAGAGTCACGTTACTGGGCGATCCGAAGTATTGTTCCAAACTGGATATATAGCTATCTCGGAATTCTGACTTATTGCCGATATCGATGAAACCCGGTGTCTGTGCGATGTAAAAGCCATCGGCCTGCGGCCCAGGTCGTAAATTCGATGTCACTGAATTGCACAGTTCAGCGGCCAACGGAATAGATGCTGTATTTGCAAGTCTATATAGCTGATTCTTTACCGAAGAATTCCACATTTCAGTTAGGTGGTCGTACTTGAATGGAAAGACTACCGATTCATCGGTCAGTGTCAGCAAACTCACAGGGTCTCCCACAAAGCTCGGTCTCTCCAGAGCACCCTCAGCTTCTGTACAGGATTGCGAAGACTCGTTTGAAACACATGGGTCACTCTGGCTCGCGGATTGGCTCTCAGGTCGCGCGGTGGAAAAATTAAACTTCTTTTTACTTTTAGCAAGACATTCGGTGGCGTCAGTTGAATTTTCCCACTCAGAGAATGCATTTGAAAAGTTTTCAGAAGTTAATATGATATTTTCAGTTACATCACCTAATTTGATATCTAAACTTAAACGTTTTGACTTTACAGTGCGATCATGCAGCGCGACTTCGCTGGCGAGTTTCGAGACGGCGCCAAATGGAATCTCTTGTGGGTGTATTTTTCCAAAAGCCCTCCAAGTCTCAAAGTTTTTCGGCCAATACTTTATCAAGATACTATCAGCGCGCTCAATAGCGGCGGTCAACGATTCCTGCGATTCAATTGCAATCTTCGCAACACCACGAGAGCATTCAAGATTCATAATTGCGTCAGATCCGCTTCGCCCGATCTCACCTATTCGTACTGGCACGCTTAAATATCCGGAAACAAGGCCAGTCTTGAACTCCCATTTCGAGTCGTCAGTCTTAAATTGCGCCATAGCACTGGAGGCCATCGAAGTCAGGACAAGAACCGATGCAATTCTGATAAAAATGTTTTCAATCATAAGATAGATCTCCAAACTTTTTGATAATGTCGCAGGATGTTTAAGCGCGCGTCAACCACTTAGGCGAGCAATGATCATCTTTTGTGCACCTGACCGCAATTATTATGATATCAGTCCCGATCTCCTCTCGCTCTGTCCATTGCGTTCGCTTCACCGGCCACAAGACCGCCGCGATGGCGCAGAAGTACCGGAGGCAGGCAGGCCAGAAGCGGCTGAGCCGTCAGGCGCAAGAGCGCAGACAGAGGTAGGAGCAAGTGCGATGAAACATGGAATTTTGAAGGTAATCGAAGAATCATGCGCGGCGACTGTCGGATCTGCGCCTCCGCTGGCAATCGAGCATGCACTCTCGCTGATGGTCATGGAACTGAACGACGCGGTCAATGATCTCAGGGGGGGGGGAGGATGGTATTGAATACCGCCTGTTTCGCTTGGAGGCGTTCGCTCTGCTGGTTGCGGCTAGGCTAGACCATTCAGCACAGTCCAAATATGAGCCCAGTTCATGACCGGAACAGAACAAGCACGGAACGTGAAAGTGGGAACCGATCTATAACGAGGCGCTTGTTTGGCCGCCGTATCTTCACTTTTCTCCAAAAATATCAAATTGGTACCCGCGGCCGGGCTCGAACCGGCACGGCCTTTCAGCCTGGGGATTTTAAGTCCCCTGTGTCTACCATTCCACCACGCGGGCCAGCGTCGCGGACCATACAGGCCCGCCCGCGCGTGTAAAGCGGTCGACTAAAGCTCCTGTCCCGGCGGCTCCTCGAGAAGGTGCCGTTCCCCGAGCCACGGATTGAGGGCAACGGCCGCCCGCAGCACCTCCTGCGCCTCGTCGTCGCGGCCGAGCCCCATCAACGTCAGCGCCTTGCCGGTCAAAGCCGGAACGTGGTTTGGCGTCAAATCAAGCGCGGCGTCGAGGTCCGGCAGGGCGGCGGCATAATCCTCGGCGATGAAGTTGACAAAGGCGCGCTGGTTGTAGCCTTCGGCGTAATCCGGGCAATAGTCCACCAGCCGGTCGAAGGCGTTGCGCGCGCCCAGAAGGTCATAGCTGCCTCGCGCCCGCATCCCCTTGTCCAGAAGCTCTTGCGCGGCTTCGTCCGGCGCCTCTGTCAGAAGTGCCCAGATTTCGTTCGACAGCCCTTGCGCCGCCATTTCATTGGGCGACTCCCGGATTTTCGCCAGCAGCGCGTCGATGGCGTCGGAATGGTCCGGGGCCGCCGGACAGTCGGCCAGGGCGGAGGTCCCGAAGAGGCAGAAAACGGCGATCAGGGCGTGTTTCATGACCCAAGTAGCCTCTCGCAGTCCGCCTCGGTCAAGTCACATCGGCGAGACCGTCCTCCTTGACCGCCTGCATCGCCACGTAGGTCGAGGTGTTGGACATATAGGGCAAAGTCGAGATACGCTCGGCCAGGACAGCCCGGTAACTGCGCATGTCGCTGGTGCGCACCTTGAGGAGGTAATCGAAGTTGCCGGCGATCAGATGCGCCTGTTCGATCTCGGGAATGCGGGCCACGGCGGCGTTGAAGGCCGCCAGCGCCTCTTCGCGGGTGTCGGTCAGCCGCACCTCGACAAAGGCCACGTGGTCAAGGCCCAGCCGGATGGGATCGAGGATCGCCCGGTAGCCACGGATCGCGCCCTGCTCTTCCAGCCGCCGCAGACGCGCCTGAGTGGGAGATTTGGACAAACCGATGCGCTTGGCAAGATCGGTGATCGATATACGTCCTTCCTCGGCCAGGGTGGTGAGAATCGCCTGGTCGAAGCGATCAAGTCCCAGCGTTTCATCTTGCATCGCAGAACCCTCTTTTTTCGGTCGTTTGCACCGGCAAAAGTCAGACCTTCAGTCGAAACGACTTTGGAGCATACGTTAAACTACCTCATCATCCCGGAGGATACCATGCCTAGAGACATCGCATCAGACCTGCGCGCCCGCATTGACGCGCTGACCTACGCCAACGAGGCCGAAACGCTGGACGCGCTGCGTAACGCCGCCGAACTGAGCGCCGAAGAGCGCAAGCGGATGAGCGCCCGCGCGGAAGAGCTGGTCAAGGGCATACGCGGTCATGCAAAGCCCGGGCTGATGGAGATTTTCCTCGCCGAATACGGTCTGTCGACCGAGGAAGGCATCGCGCTGATGTGCCTGGCCGAAGCGCTGCTGCGCGTGCCGGATGCCGAAACCATCGACGCGCTGATCGAGGACAAGATCGCGCCGTCCGACTGGGGCAAACATATGGGCCATTCGACCTCGCCGCTGGTCAACGCCTCGACCTGGGCGCTGCTGCTGACCGGCAAGGTGCTGAAGAAGGACAAGCTGGGGCCCGTGGGCCACCTGCGCAGCGCCGTCAAACGGCTGGGCGAGCCGGTGATCCGCACCGCCGTCGCCCGCGCGATGAAGGAAATGGGCTCGCAGTTCGTGCTGGGCGAAACCATCGAGGCGGCGATGAAACGCGCCGCCAACATGGAGAAGAAGGGGTACACCTACAGCTACGACATGCTGGGCGAAGCGGCGCGCACCGAATCCGACGCCCGCCGCTACCACCTGAGCTATTCGCGCGCCATCAATGCCATTTCCGGCGCCGCGAAATCCGAGGATATCCGCGAGAACCCGGGCATCTCGGTCAAGCTCTCGGCGCTGCATCCGCGCTACGAGGACACCCAGCGCGAGCTGGTGATGGATTACGTGGTGCCGCGCCTGCGCACGCTTTGCCAGCTGGCGCGCTCCGCCGGGATCGGGCTCAACATCGACGCGGAAGAGGCCGACCGGCTGTCGATCTCGCTCGACGTGATCGAGGCGGTGCTGTCGGAACCGTCGCTGCGCGGCTGGGACGGCTTCGGCGTCGTTGTGCAGGCCTATGGCAAGCGCGCCGCCCCGACGCTCGACTGGCTTTATGACCTTGCAACGCGGCTCGACCGCAAGATCATGGTGCGGCTGGTCAAGGGCGCCTACTGGGACACCGAGATCAAGCGCGCGCAGGTCATGGGGCTCGACGACTTCCCGGTCTTCACCTCCAAGGCCGCGACCGACATCAGCTACATCGCCAATGCGAAGAAGCTGCTCGGCATGACCGACCGCATCTATCCGCAGTTCGCCACGCACAACGCACACACGGCGGCCGCGATCCTGGAAATGGGCGGCGACCCGGCCAAGTACGAATTCCAGCGCCTGCACGGCATGGGCGAGGCGCTGCATGATATCATCATGCGCAAGGAAGGCACCCGCTGCCGCATCTACGCCCCCGTGGGCGCGCATCGCGACCTGCTGGCTTACCTCGTCCGGCGTCTGCTGGAGAACGGCGCGAACTCGTCCTTCGTCAACCAGATCGTCGACGAGGACGTGCCGCCCGACGTCGTGGCCGCCGATCCGTTCAACGAGGTCAAGGACACCAAGCTGCCCACCGGGCCGGATCTCTTCAAGCCGGAGCGCGTGAACTCCAAGGGCTGGGACATCCGCCACCGCCCGACGCTCAAGGCCATCGAGGAGGCGCGCGCGCCCTTCGAGCGGCACCAGTGGATCGGCGCGCCGCTGACGGCTTTCGAGGCGCCCCTGGGCGACACCCAGCCGGTGCCGAACCCGGCGCGGCCCCTGGACACGGTGGGCCAGATCAGCTGGGCCACGCCCGACACGGTCGCCGCCGCCTGCGACGCGGCAGCGCCATGGGACGCCGATCCGGCCACCCGCGCGAAGATCTTGGAGAAGGCCGCCGATCTCTACGAGGAGAACTACGGCGAACTTTTCGCGCTGCTGGCGCGCGAGGCGGGCAAGTCGCTTCTGGATGCGATCGCCGAGGTGCGCGAGGCGGTGGACTTCCTGCGCTACTACGCCAAGCGCGCCGAAGGCGAACCGCCGGTCGGCGTCTTTGCCTGCATCAGCCCGTGGAACTTCCCGCTGGCGATCTTTACCGGGCAGCTGTCCGCAGCGCTTGCCGCGGGCAACGCGGTGCTGGCGAAACCGGCCGAGCAGACGCCGCTGATCGCGCATCGCGCGGCAGAGCTGCTGCACGAGGCCGGTGTGCCGAAAACCGCGCTGCAACTGCTGCCGGGCGCCGGTGACGTCGGTGCGGCGCTCACCTCGAACCCGAAAGTGGGCGGCGTGGCCTTCACCGGCTCCACCGACACGGCGCAGATCATCCACAAGTCGATGGCCAAGAACCTCGCCCCCGGCGCGCCCTTCATCGCCGAAACCGGCGGGCTGAACGCGATGATCGTCGATTCCACCGCCCTGCCCGAGCAGGCGATCGTCGCCATCGTCGAATCCGCCTTCCAGTCGGCGGGCCAGCGCTGTTCGGCGCTGCGCTGCCTCTATGTGCAGGAAGACATCGCGCCGCATTTCATCAAGATGCTGACCGGGGCCATGGACGCGCTGCAGATCGGCCGTCCGTGGGAGATCACCACCGACGTGGGCCCGGTCATCGACGCCGAGGCCAAGGCGGGCATCGCCGCGCATGTCGACGCCGCCGAGGAAGAGGGCCGCGTGATCAAGACCACGCCGACGCCCGACTCGGGACACTTCGTGGCACCCACCCTGATCAAGGTGGGAGGGATCGAGGACCTGGAGCGCGAGATCTTCGGACCGGTGCTGCACATCGCCACCTTCAAGGCCGACAAGATCGACAAGGTGATCGACGCGATCAACGCCACCGGCTACGGGCTGACCTTCGGCCTGCAGACCCGGATCGACGACCGCGTGCAGCATGTCTCGACCCGCATCCACGCCGGCAACATCTACGTGAACCGCAACCAGATCGGCGCCATCGTCGGCAGCCAGCCCTTTGGCGGCGAAGGGCTTTCGGGCACCGGCCCCAAGGCGGGTGGCCCCGACTACGTCAACCGCTTCCGTCGCCACGAGGCGCAATCGGTGAGCGATGGCTGGGACATGGACGACAGCGCCGACCGGCTGAAAAAGGCACTGAAGGGCGTGAAGCCGTCGACGACGCCGGAAAGCACCGAATTGCCGGGGCCGACGGGCGAATCGAACGTGCTTTCCACCCTGCCCCGGCTGCCGGTGCTGTGCCTTGGCCCGACCAAGGCCGCGGCAGAGGCGCAGGCCAAGGCGGTGCGCGACCTGGACGGCGACGCGGTCACCGCGACGGGCACCGTCGATCCGGAGACACTGACCAAGCTCGACGGATTTTCCGGGGCGATCTGGTGGGGCGATGCCGACACGGCGCGCGCCTATCGCGCCGCGCTGGCGAGCCGCAAGGGCCCGATCCTGCCGCTGATCACCGGCGCGCCGGACCGCGGCCACGCGCGGATGGAGCGGCACGTCTGCGTCGACACCACCGCGGCGGGCGGCAACGCGAAACTGCTGGCCGGCACGTCCTGAACGACAATTGCGGCGGGGTGTCTTGACGCCCCGCCGTTTTCCGCCACTGTCGGCGCATGTTTCCGATCCGCGATCACAACCCGTCGGGCCGCACGCCTTACGTCACCTATGCGCTGCTCGCGGCGAATATCGTGGTTTTTCTCAGTTATTACGACCTCTTCAGCGACGAGCGCGCACTCTGGGCCTTCTACTACGACTGGGCGCTCATTCCGGCGCGGATCAGTTCCGGCGACGGGCTGGTGGGCATCGTCACCTCGATGTTCCTGCATGGCGGGATCATGCACCTTCTGGGCAACATGCTGTTCCTGTTCATCTTCGGCGACAATGTCGAGGACGAGATGGGGCACCTGGGTTTTGCCGTCTTCTACCTTTTCTGCGGGATCGCCGCGGGGATGGCGCAGTATGTGACCGAACCATTGTCGCAGATCCCGACGGTCGGTGCCTCGGGGGCCATCGCCGGGGTGATGGGGGCCTACCTGCTGCTGTTTCCCAAGGCCAAGGTCGACATCCTCATCATCTTCGTGGTGTTCTTCAAGGTCTTCCCGATCCCCGCCTGGATCATGCTCTGCGTCTGGTTCGCCATGCAGCTTTTCGGCGGCGTCGGCGCCGCGGCTGGCGAAGGTGGCGTGGCCTACTGGGCGCATGCGGGCGGCTTTGCCGTCGGGGCGCTGCTGGCGCTGCCGCTCTGGCTGAGGCTGGGCGGCACGCGGTTCTGGGACCGCACCGAAGGCCATCCGCCGCATCCCGAGGCCAAGTACACCCTTAGCCGTAGCCGCATCCCCACCGTCCGGAGACGCCGATGACCGAGCCCGTGACCGTCACCTGCCATTGCGGCGCGGTGGAATTGCGCGTCACCCTGTCGGAAGGGCTGGAGACGGCGCGGCGCTGCGACTGTTCGTTCTGCCGCAGGCGTGCGGCACCGATGGTGAGCGCGCCACTCGAGGCTTTGGAGGTGGTGCGCGGCGCGGACAAGTTGACCGTGTACCAGTTCGGCACCCGCACCGCGGTGCATCATTTCTGTTCAATCTGCGGCATCTACACCCACCACCGGCGCCGGTCGGACCCCAACGAATACGGCGTCAACATGGGCGCCATCGACGGCGTGAACCCGCGGGAGTTCGAACCGATCCACTGGAACGACGGGGTGAACCATCCGTCGGACCGCTGATCGCGCGTGCCGGGTCGCGCCTGCGGCGCGAGCGAGAGGCCAGCCTCTCGCGCTCTCCGAGGGTTATTGAAAACCGAAGAAGGGGCCGGTGCGGCCTCCGGCGCGGCCGATCAGACCTTGCGGATGATCCCGGCGAAATGGTCGAAGAGCGCGCCGTTGGCGCAGAGGACGGTACCGTCCTCCAGCGGGTTCTGGGTTTCACGTACCCCCTGCACCAGCGCCCCCGCTTCGGAGGCAATGAGCAGCCCGGCGGCGATATCCCAGATCTTGAGCTCACGCTCCCAATAGCCGTCGTAGCGCCCTGCCGCGACATAGGCGAGGTCGAGCGCCGCCGATCCGTAGCGGCGCACGCCGGCGCATTCCGGCATGAGCTTGGCCAGGTCCTTGAGTGTCGCGGGCAGCGTGTGCTTGGCGGCGAAGGGCACGCCGGTGGCGAAGATCGCCTCGATCATCCGGGTCCGGCCCGAGACGCGCATGCGCTTGGAATCGTTGAGCCAGGCGCCGCTGCCCTTTTCGGCATAGAACATCTCGTCCTTGGCGGGATCGAAGACGACGCCGGCGACGATCTGGCCCTTGTGTTCCAGCGCGATCGAGATCGCCCAGTGCGGCAGGCCGTGCAGGAAATTGGTGGTGCCGTCCAGCGGATCGACGATCCAGCGGCGGGTCGGGTCCTGGCCATCGGTTTCGCCCGATTCCTCGGCCAGCCAGCCGTAGGTGGGCCGCGCGCCCATCAGCTCCTCGCGCAGGATCTTTTCGGCGGCGAGATCGGCGCGGCTGACGAAGTCGCCGGCACCTTTCATCGACACCTGGAGGTTCTCGACCTCGCGGAAGTCCTTGACCAGAGACCGGCCCGCCTTGCGCGCCGCCTTGATCATGATGTTGAGATTTGCGCTGCCCTGCATGTGCCCGGCCCCTTGAACGTGATCAGGCCGCGCGTATACGCGGCCCGGCCCCGGTTGCCAAGGGTGCGCGGCTCAGCGGTAGACCACGCCCTTTTCCCCCGCGGGGGCATAGGCGCGCGGGGCATGGTAAACGTGGCTCTTGGCCTTGTGCACGCGCTTGTGGCCGCCGGCGCGGTTCACGTAGGGGCCGGCGTTGGGTTCGCCACAGCAGATCACGCCGCCCATGGTCACCGGCTGCAGCCCGGCGGGGCAGTAATTCGCCGCCGTCGGATAGGAATGCATCAGCACGTTGGAATTGGGATTGTGCGTGGCGTCGCCCTTGTAGGCGTCGTCCCAGGCCAGCGCCGCACCGGCGCCGCAGCACAGAACGGCCGCCGCCGCGATGGTCTTGATGAATGCCATGATGTCCCCCTTATGAACGCATTCGAAATCGATCCTCCACAAATCGTACCAGCACCGGGAAATTAGTCAAATTATTCAGGCAGAAACGCAGTGTTTATCGCCCTCGGGATCCGGGCGGTGCGAGATGTTACAGGTCCCGGCGTCATATGCGCCGGTCCTGGGGCGTGCGCAGCCGACCATCTGCGCCGAGGCGGTCGCGGCGCGCCCTGCCCAACTTGCTTTTTGAAACTTGATTTCAGGGACTTCGGCGCCTTTCCTTGAGCGATCCGGCCAATGACGCGCGCTACACGGCGGCTCAACTCCGAGTGACGCGGGCTGGGGCGGTGCACGGTTTCGGGTCATCTTGGGGTCAGTCGATGTTTTTCAAAGGAGCCTGCCATGCCACTGACCCGCCGCCACATCCTGCTCTCGGCCCTTGCCGCCCCCGCAGTCCTGACCCTGTCGCGACCCGCGTCGGCGCGGGAACCGGAGGTGTTCCAGTCTGCCGGTGTCGCCATCAACGGCACCGATCCGGTCGCCTATTTCAGCGGAAATGGCCCGGTCCCCGGCAGCGCCGATCAAGCCGTGATGTGGATGGGGGCCACCTGGCACTTTGCCACACGCGCCAACCGCGAGTCGTTCGAGCGCGACCCGATGCGCCATGCGCCGGTCTTTGGCGGCTATTGCGCCTATGCCGCGTCGCGCGGCTATCTCGCACCGACGCAGCCCGAAGCCTGGACCGTCCACGAGGGGCGGCTTTACCTCAACGCCAACCTGCGCGCGCGTGAGCTGTGGCTGCAGGACATCCCCGGGAACATCGCCAAGGGCCAGGCGAACTGGCCCGGCATCCTGGGCTGACCCCGGCATGTGAAAACGCCCGGCCCCTTGCGGGACCGGGCGCGTTTTCCAAGCCGTCAGAGCGGTTTAGAAGCGGTAGTTGACCATGATGTTGGCGGTCGTTGCATCCGCTTCGAGGTCGTCGATCTCGAAATCCTGGAACTTGTGATAGATCAGCTCGGTACCGACGGTCACGTTGTCGGTGATGAAGCTTTCCGCGCCGACACCGACGAAGTAGCCGTTCGAATCGCCGACGGACACGGCGTCGTCCTCGGTAAAGGCCTTGGCGTAGCCGGCGGTGCCGTAGAACAGGTTGCCTTGGTAGTCGTAGCCGCCACGGACGCCGGCGCGGAGCACGCTGTCCACGGTGGCAGCGCCGTCGAGGTCGATGTCGGTCTCGTCGTACTGCAGACCGCCACCCAGCACGTAGTCGCCGAAGTCGTAGTCGTAATAGGCGCGCAGACCGTAAAGGCCGTCACCGCCGTCGAGGTCGGGGCTATCCGTATCCACCTTGCCGTAACCGAACTGGCCACCCAGCGAGAAGCCGGTGAAGTCGCGGTCGCGGATCGGCGCTACCGGGGTCACGGCGGGGGCCATCGGCGCCGGTTCGGCTTCGACCATGGTGGGACCTGCGGCGAAGGCGGGAACGGTGGCGATGCTGCCCAGCAGGGCGGTGAGTGCGAGTGTGCGTTTCATGTATGTCGCTCCATTTTTCATTTTCATTTCCGGCAGTTTGGCGCCGGTGACAGGAGGGAAATGGGCTTGGCCGCGGGATCGTTCCACCCTCGCGCGGTCACAGGTTCGTGGCGTGATTTTGGACACGCGCGGCGATTTCCGCACCGCGGCATGGAACCGGCGGAGACTGGCTCAAACGCCGGGTTTCGGGGTCGAGATTTGACACATTTCGGGCGTCTCGGTCACAAGACGAGTGGTTCGTCGGAGACGCTGACCAAGGGTCAATTTCGAGGCCCCGACGCAACGCCTGCCCGAGCCGGGCCAGGGCCGACCCACGGGATGGCTCCGGTCGGTTTATCTGCGCTTGTTATAACTGTCCTTTTCGGACGCCTTTGATCAAGACGCTTGGGTCAGAAAAGCGCCAACCCGTCTCGCCGGAGGCGAACGGCCTAAGATCGGCGCACCTTCGGTGCGACGGGCGGGTCGGCGCTGGCTCGGCCGCCTGCGGCCTTGATTCCGTGCTGGGGTGGTTTTCGCTTATCAAAAGAACAATAATTGACCGCAACAATTTCACGCATCCACGTCGTGCTCAACAAAGTCTTTGATTTGATCGATTGTGTCCATTGCGCGATCCAAAAAATCGGAAAAATCCAGAACGATAGCATGGTATGCTCTTCCCGCTCCGATAAGCCTATCACCATGAGTTAAAGCTGAAAGAAATCCTTCGGCACTATTTACTACTGAAATTTTCAATTCATCTAGCCTTGCCTTGAGGTCAAATGACTGCCGAATTGCAGATTTAACTGCTTCGTCGTCCATTTCTTTTGATGTAGTAATAATTTGGGCGGCTCTCTGGAACGAATTCATGGCTACAGTAAAACTACGATCCATAACTTCGACTTCCCTCGAAAACCAGTAAATGAAGTCTTCGATAGAATCCATACACCTACTTAATGATTTGACAGCTTTTGTAGCATTCGTTCGTTTGCCCGAGCTTACTTCACCTAAATCTTTTGCCGCCGCCAGCAAGGACTTGGTTATTTTCGATACACGAGAATTAGTTTCGCCAATACTTCTTGTAAATATAGCAAGATTCTTTGTTGCTTCAACAGACAATATATGGCTGGAGACCTGAGGATCTTCAGAAAAGGCCTTCTTCAAATGCTTTAAGGTTTCGTATGGACGCAATGAAACAGCCGAAGTAGGAGAAGGAACACTGGAGTCCTGTTCTTTTCGACGTGTCAAAACTTTTCGAAACGCATAAAATATACCATTTCGGCACTGGACTTCTAGCTGAGTGAGGTCTTCAAAGGATTTATAGTAAACGCCGGAAATGCCTACACGCTTCTTAAATCCTTTCACCCGCTCGAGCTGGGCAACATCAATTTTTTCAATCGCCACTTTCTGATTAGAAAAATAAAACTGAACAACATTTGCAATTCCAGATTCATTCATCTTAATTGCCTGCTCAAACTCCTCCTCCGTTCCCGATTGAAACTTTCCCGTGTCAGACCCAAAATAAGTACCCATCAAACCGATATAAACATCATAACTCGATATTTGTCCGTTAATCACTTCTTGGGACCGCTCGCCGATATCAGAAGCTGTATGCGTTTCCCACCTGACAGGTTCCAATCGAAATCCTTCATAAACTCCAATATCTTGATTTGTCTGCATGCAAATACTTGCCACCAACTCTCGTTCTTGCGACATATCGCCTGGAGAAGATATGAAAACTTTAATCAGTTCGATCTTACTCACCCCAGCACCCCCATGAACTCCCGCCATTCGCCCTTGCTCATGCCCGAGGTTTCCTGCGTCACCTCCTCGCCTTTCAGCATCCGGCGCACGCAGTCCAGCGCGGTGCCCGAGAGCGTGGCGCCGCCCATGCGGTAATCCTCGAAGGCGCGATACGCGAAGGGCACCCAGTCGGCGACGACAGAACAGATCGCGTCGGCATAGACGCGGATCTCGTATTGCGCGTGGGCATCCGCGCGCAGGCGCAGGAAATGCAGCAAGTTGTGCAGATCCACCTTCCAGTACCACTGGGTGTAGATGTTGGCGGGCAGGTTCATGCGGGCCAGTTCGCGGGCGAGGCCCTGCTGGCCCTCCTGGCTGATCATCTCTTCGTAGTGGTCGTAGGCGCGCATCGCATCGTCGCGCAGGTAGCGCAGCACGCGGTCGGCCTCTTCGCCCTCCAGCGCTTCGCCCCGGCCCTGGTTGTTGACGACGGACTGCGCCGCGAGGTGTTCCGGCGCGGGGATGTAGAATTCGCGGTCGAGGATCGAGTAGCGGGCGGAGTATTCGTTGACGTTGGCGGTGCGGTGACGGATCCACTGGCGCGCGACGAAGACCGGCAGTTTGACGTGCAGCTTGATCTCGCACATCTCGAAGGGGGTCGAATGCCAATGGCGCATGAGATAACGGATCAGTCCCTCGTCATTCTGCACCGACTTGGTGCCGCGGCCGTAGGACACTCGCGCCGCCTGGCAGATCGCCGCATCGTCGCCCATGTAGTCGATGACGCGGACAAAGCCGTGATCCAGCACCGGGATCGCCGTGTAGAGGTGCTGCTCCATGCCCGCCGAGGTCGCGCGCAGGGTTTCGGTGCGGGTGCCGCGCAGGGCGTCGATTTCGGCCTGCTGGTCTGCCGAGAGCGTCGATTTCGGGGCCATGGCGAATCCTTTCCCACCAGATGAGTCGCCGCCGACTATATCTTGGCGGAAACGGTCAAGAAACCACCAGATAGGGTGGCGGCAAAAGCGCCTCAGTCCCTTGATTTTCCTCGGACCCTGCCCAGTCGAAGATTGACTTTCGCACGCAATCGCCGGACCCTTCCCGCAAAACACGATTATAAAAATCGAGGCAGCAGTGATGAACCGACTTCTTTTGGCGCTTCTGGCGCTCTCTCTCGTGTCCGCATGCGGCTCCGGCGGCGGCAGCGGTGGCAGCGGCGGCGACGTCAACGACGTGCTCGCCAACGATGAAGAGGACGGCGGCGACGAGGAAACGCCGCCCGACGAGGAAGAGCCCCCGACCGACGGCGAAGAGGAAGTGCCCGACGGCGTGACCGGCATTCCCGAGACGCTCTCGCAGAACGTGACCAGCTTTGCCTTCAGCCCCGACAAGGGCACCGTGACCATCTCGCTCGACGGCGTCGACACCACCCCCATCGAAGCGACCTACGCGCGCAACCCGGCGCTCGATATGGGCGGCTACCTCGCCTATTCGGTGCAGGAGGATTCGCTCGACCGGCTCTACATCGCGATGGCGCAGGAAACCGCGGACGGCGGCGCGCGCGCCGTGGCCGTGGGCGACGGCGGCCAGTTCAACCGCGTGCTTCCGGGCGGCTTTTACGAACGCGACGGCGATTATACCCCGCCCGCGGTGGGCGTCGGCCCCGGTGCCGGTCAGGTATCCTATGCCGGCAATTACACGGCCATCACAAACGCCACCTCGAGCGACGGATCGGCGCTGCTGCCGGTCGACACGACACAGCCCGGCCTGCCCGATCTTCCGGGCCAGCCCGCCATGGTGCGCGCCACGATCTTCTTCAACGCCAACTTTGCCGAGAACAAGATCAACGGCAGCATCAACAACCGGCAACTCATCAGCCCGATCGACGGGACCGCGACGGAAACCTGGGAAGACATTGAACTGATCATCACCGATATCGACGAGAACGGCGAATTCTTCGGCGACGCCGAACATGACGGCCGGCTCAACGTCGATGTCGGCGATTACGGCGGCATCATCAGCGGCGCCGACGGCAGCTATGTCTCGGGTATCGTCGCCCTGAGCGACTCCACCCAGTCGCGCGAGAACGACACCGAGGTAGGCGTCTTCGTCCTGACCCAGTGCGGCAAGGACGGCGACGCGGCGGTCTGCGACCAAGTCCAGCCGAACTGATCCGATGCGGCGGGCCGCCCTGTCCCTTTGCGCCGCACTGACCTTCTGGGCGCCCGCGCCGCCGGCCCTATCGCAACAGGGCGGCGGCGACGAGGTGGTGCTGAGCCTGCCGCAGATGCGCGTGGCCGCGATGCGGGCGGTCAGCGCGGGCCAGTACGAGATCGCCATCAACCTCGCCCACGCGATGCTGGCCGCGCATCCCGACGACAGCTTTTCGCATTTCGTCATCGCCCAGGCCTTTCTGCGCAACGGCCAGCCGACCGAGGCGCGCCCGGCGGCCAAGCTGTCCTACAGGCTGGCGGACACCCCCGTGCAGAGGCACGAGGCCGCGCGCCTTGCCGCCTTGTCCGAGGCGATGGACGAACGGTTCCTGCCCGCGCAGTTCTGGCTGCGTCGCGCCGTACAGGCGGCTCCTGACGAGAAGATGCGCGCGCGCACCGTGCGGGAATTCCGCGCCGCGCGGCGCGCCGCCAAGTTGCACCTGACCTTCGGGCTGTCGGTCGCCCCCTCCTCCAATGTCAACGGCGGCGCGTCGGAAGAGCTCAACGTCGTCGACGGGGTGCCGCTGGTCGGCATCCTGTCGCCCGACGCCCAGGCGCTGTCGGGCTACGTGGCCCAGGGCGACCTGCGCGCGCGCTACCGTCTGCGCCGATCCGAATGGTCGCAGACCCAGCTGCATGGCGCGCTGCAGGTGCGACGGGTCACCCTGAGCGACGAGGCGCGGGACAAGGCGCCCAATGCCAAGGGCAGCACCTACAATTCGACCCTGTTCGATTTCGGCCTGAGCCATACGCAGAAACTCAACGAGGCGGGCACGTTGTTGACCGGGGGCGGCTTTCTCGGGCGCACTTGGTACGGCGGCGATCCGGCCTACGATTACGGCCGTGCCTCGCTGACCCTGTCGCAGCCGCTGGGAGACAGGACCTCGCTGAGCTTCGGCGGTCTCTACCAGGAGCAATGGAACGACGGCGGCCCCTATGCCGATGTCGAAACCACCGGATGGCAGGCGGGCGTGACCCACTACCTGACCAACGACGACCGGCTGAGCCTGTCGCTGGCGCGCTCGGAAAGCCTGTCCGATAACACCCAGCAGACCTCGGACGGCGACACCCTGTCACTGGGTTACGCGCGGGCCGAGCCGGTGGGTCCGGTCAGGATCTCCGCCGCCTTCAGCGCCACGCGCAAGGCCTATCCCGACTACCGCGTGTTCATTCCGGTCCCGGGGGGCCGCGAGGACACCGAATACGGAGCCACGCTGGACCTGACGCTGCACGATTTCGATTATTACGGCTTTGTGCCCAACGTCCGGCTGCAGGCAGAACGGACCGATTCCAACGTCAGCCGCTTCGACACCGAAACCTTCTCGATCTCCATCGGCTTCGAATCCGCCTTCTGATGTCTCGACTTATGGCGGCGGGCTGCTAGCCTTTCGCCAAAGCAACATCAAAGGAGGCATCATGCCGACGCGCTATCTGCACACCATGGTCCGGGTCAAGGACCTCGACGCGACGATCCGGTTCTTCAAGCTGCTGGGCCTCAAGGAGCGTACCCGCAAGGAGGTCGAGGCCGGCCGCTTCACGCTGGTTTTCCTCTGCCCGCCCGAACAAGACGATGGCACGGCGGATGTGGAGCTGACCTACAACTGGGACGGCGACGACGGTCTGCCCTCGGACAGCCGCCACTTCGGCCACCTCGCCTACACGGTCGAGAACATCTACGACATGTGCCAGCACCTGATGGACAACGGCGTGACCATCAACCGCCCGCCGCGCGACGGACACATGGCCTTTGTGCGGTCGCCGGACAACATCTCGGTCGAGCTGTTGCAGCAGGGCGACGCGCTGCCCAAGCAGGAGCCCTGGGCCAGCATGGAGAACACGGGTCATTGGTAAGGCTTCTGTGCCTTCTGACGATGCTTTGGGCCGCCCCGGCGGCGGCCCAGACGCCATGCCGGCTGGCGCTCCTGCTGGCGCTCGACGTGTCGTCCTCGGTCGATGCAGAGGAACACGAGCTGCAGAAGGCCGGCATCGCCGCGTCGCTGAACGACCCGGACATCCGCCACGCCATCCTGAACGGCGGGCCGGGCACGGTGGCGCTGGCGGTCTATGAATGGAGCGGGCGGCGGCAGAGCGCCGTGGTGCAGGACTGGACGCTGCTGACGGATGCGGGCGCGATCGAGCGTGCCGCGGGCCAGATCATGGGCACGGCGCGCAGCGAAACCCGCTTTCCCACCGCCATGGGCTACGCGCTGGGGTTCGGCGCCACGATGCTGCGCCGCGCCCCCGACTGCACCCGCCGGGTGATCGACGTGTCGGGCGACGGCATCACCAACGATGGCTTCGGTCCGGAACTGGCCTACCGGCACTTCCCTTTCGACGGCGTGACGGTAAACGGGCTCGCGGTGCTGGGCGCCGATCCGCAGGTGCAGGATTATTACCAGGATTTCGTCCGCCACGGCCCCGGTGCCTTTGTCGAGACGGCCGAAGGCTACGCCGGATTTCGCCGTGCCATGACGCGCAAGCTCTTTCGTGAAATCAACGACATGCAGGTCGGGGGCCGCGCCTTGCCCCATGCGGACCGGCCGGGATGAGGCGGCTGGCGCTGCTGCTTTCGCTCTGGGCCGGCGCGGCGCAGGCCGACTGCCGCCAAGCCTTGGCGCTGGGGCTCGACGTTTCGGGATCGGTAGATGCGCAGGACTATGCGCTGCAAATGCAGGGGCTTGCCGCGGCGCTGGAACATCCGCAGGTGCGCGCCGCGCTTCTGTCCCGGCCCGCCTTGCCAGTCCGGCTTGCGGTCTTCGAATGGAGCGGTCCCGCGGATCAGCATCTGACGCTGGACTGGCGCGCCATCGACAGTGCCGCGGCGCTGGACGCGGTGGCGCGGACCCTGCGCGCCGCGCAACGCTCTCCGGGCGATCCGTCGACCGCGCTTGGCTCGGCCATGCGTTACGGCGAAGCTCTGCTGGCGCAGCAGCCGGCCTGCTGGCGCCGGACGCTGGACCTCTCCGGGGACGGGCTGTCGAACACCGGCCCGCGCCCGCAGGATGTACGCGGCGCTCTGCCGCGCGACGTTACCGTGAATGCGCTGGTCATCGGCCTGCCGGAGCGGCCCGGCCAGGTCAGTCCCGGGCTGGGGCAGCTGACCTCCTATTTTCGCGCTTACGTGATCCACGGAACGGACGCCTTTGTCGAAACCGCGCTGGGGTTCGAGGATTTCGAGGCGTCGATGGTGCGCAAGCTGCTGCGCGAATTGACGGACCTGCAGGTGTCCCGCGGACCGGCGACGGGGCCCGTGCGCGAGGCGCGCGCGGATCAGTAGATATAGCGGATCTGGTCGGTCCAGTAGCGTTCCATCCGGCGCAAAGACGTGGTGATGTCCTCGATCCCCGAGGCGCCGAGCACGCCTTTGGATTCCAGCCCGTCGGCATGGCGGGCGAACAGCTGCGATACGATATCCCGGATCTCGCGCCCGCGTTCGGTCAGGCGCACGCGGACGGAGCGGCGGTCGATCTCGCAGCGCTGGTGGTGCATGAAGCCCATGTCGACCAGTTTCTTGAGGTTGTAGCTGACGTTGCTGCCCTGGTAGTAGCCGCGGGTCTTGAGTTCGCCCGCCGTCACCTCGTTGTCGCCGATGTTGAACAGCAGCAGCGCCTGCACCGCGTTGATTTCAAGCACACCGACCCGTTCGAATTCATCCTTGATCACGTCAAGCAGCAGGCGGTGCAACCGTTCGACAAGCGCCAGCGCCTCGAGATATCCGGTCATGAAACCCTGGTCCGGGCCGCCCCTCATCGAGGAATGAATGCTCATCTGTCTCTCCGCCTTGCTGGTGCGGAGAGAGATGACAAGAAAAAACGAAAAATCCGTTAAACTGCAAAAGCTTCGATCATATCGTGGTTAATCCGCGGGTTCGGTGACCTGCCGGATGTCCGCGACCAGCGCTGTCAGGCGGTCGGGCGCCGCGGTCTGGCCCGTCACCCACTGGTAAAGATCCTGGTCGTTCTCCTCGAGCAGAGCGTCATAGGCATCGAGCTCGGCCGGTGCCAGATCGGCCAGCCGCCGGTCGGCATAGCGCATCAGGATGATGTCCATTTCCTTGATGCCGCGGCGCATGGAGCGCATGCGCAGCCGCTTGATCCGGGTCTCGGGCGTTTCCGGCGTCATGCCGGGTACTTCAGAAGCTTGCGCAGCTTCTTCTCGAGCCGCCCGACCTCTTCGGCGGCGGCGTGGACGCGGTTCTGCACGGCGCGCAGTTCGATCAGCACCGCCTTGACGTCCGGCGACTCCTCGCCTTCGTCGCTCGGCGCGCTCAGCCCCTGACCCTGCCCGGTCATCAGCCAGACCATCGACACGTTCAGAAGCCCCGCCATCATCGACAGCCGGTTGGCGCGAGGCTCCGACAGGTCTTCCTCCCAGTGCTGCAGCGTCTTGAGCTTCACGCCCAGGCGCTTGGCCAGCTGTTCCTGGGTCATCTGCGACGCTTCGCGCGCCGCCGCGACGCGATCCCCGAAGGTGGCCACTTCGGGCCCGTACCAGTCGTCACCGTCCATCATTCGCCTCTCCCTTTCGGCTTGCCGCTTGATAGGTTTGCCCCCGCATCCTAAGACAGGCGAGCCATGCATACAAACCGGTGTCAGATGTCATTCCTCTCCGTCAACTTAGCCCGGGTGAAGCCTTCGCCCACCGTCGCCATCACGCAAACCGCGCGAGAGCTGAAGGAGGCCGGGCAGGATGTCATCGGGCTGGCCGCCGGTGAGCCGGACTTTGACACGCCGGAGCATATCAAAGATGCCGCGATTGCGGCGATCCATGCGGGAAAAACGAAATACACCGCGCCGGATGGGATTCCCGAACTGAAACGGGCGATCTGCGACAAGTTCCGGCGCGAGAACGGACTGTCCTACACGCCCCCGCAGGTGAGCGTCAGCACCGGCGGCAAGCAGGTGCTGTACAATGCCCTGATGGCCACGCTGAACCCCGGGGACGAGGTCATCATCCCCGCGCCCTACTGGGTCAGCTATCCCGACATGGTGCTGTTGGCGGGCGGTACGCCCGTGATCGTCGAAACCACGCTGGAGGACGGGTTCCGCATCACGCCCGAGGCGCTCGAGGCGGCGATCACGCCGAAGACCAAGTGGTTCCTGTTCAACTCGCCCAGCAACCCCACCGGCGCGGGCTACACCCGCGCGCAGCTTGGCGCGCTGACCGATGTGCTGCTGCGCCACGACCACGTCTGGGTGATGTCCGACGACATGTACGAGCACCTCGCCTATGACGATTTCACCTTCTGCACACCGGCCGAGGTCGAACCAAAGCTTTACGAACGCACTCTGACCGTCAACGGCGTCAGCAAGGCCTATGCCATGACCGGCTGGCGCATCGGCTATGCCGCGGGGCCCGAGCCGCTCATCGCGGCAATGCGCAAGATCCAGAGCCAGTCGACGACCAATCCCTGCTCGATCAGCCAATGGGCGGCGGTCGAGGCGCTGAATGGCCCGCAGGACTTTCTGGCCGAGCGCTGCGCCGCCTTCAAGGCCCGCCGGAACCTCGTGGCGGATATGCTGAACGCGGCGCCCGGTATCTCCTGCCCGGTGCCGGAGGGCGCGTTCTATGTCTATCCTTCGGTCGCCGGATGTCTGGGCAAGACCTCGGCCGGCGGCGCGCGGATCGACACGGACGAGGATTTCGCCAAGGCGCTGCTGGCGGAAACCGGAGTCGCGGTGGTCTTCGGCGCGGCCTTTGGCCTTTCACCCTACTTCCGGATCAGCTATGCCACCTCCGACGACGTCCTGCACGAGGCCTGTTCCCGGATCATCCGGTTCTGCGAGGGCCTGACGGAGTCGCCGTAACGGAGTGCGTGACGCCCATGGCCAGTGACCTTCCCCAATATTATTTCCGCGTGCGCGAGAACGGCGCCCTGGCCTTTCGCGTGGATACCGAGAACCGCCACCGCCGCATCGACATGGACCAGATCGCCGTCATCAACATGCGCAACGGCGAGATCAAGCCGCATGGCGACCGCGACCTGGACCAGGAGGATCTCGACGCGATCCGGGGCTGGATGGCGCGGCGCGGCGAGGTGCTGGCGATGCGCGACATCGACGACATCCGCCGCACCATCGACCACCTGAACCTCACCGCGCAATGGGCGCAGTCCAAGGCCGAGGCCGCGCAGCTCGAAGAGGTGACGGACGACCTGCTGCTGGCCATGCACGACCTCCGCACGGTGCTGGTACGCAAGAAATCCGAGCGCATGCTCAAGGAGTGAGAGCGCGCGGCGCTTGCAAAATGCGCACCGTAATGTATATTTCAATGTACATTACGGAGGGCATCTCATGGCACGTCTGCACACCAATCACATCTGCACCATGACCGAACTGCGCGAACCGCAGAAGGTGCTCGACCGTGCGGGCGGCAAACCCGTGGCGATCATGAAGAATTCCCGCTGCGTCGGCTACCTGGTGCCCGAAGAGGCGACGCTTCAGGGTGAACCGCGCTATGCCACGATGGACGAGGTGATGGCGTCTCTTGAGAAGCGCCGCGAGATCAACGATCCGGTGCTTGAATACCTTAAGGACAAATGACCTTTATCCTATTGTCGGCGCAGATCGTCGAACATATCCACGATTCCGTTCTCAATCCCGGGGAATTGCAGGGCCTTGCGCGCGACAAGTCGCTCGAAAGCGCCCTCGCACGGGTCGACAACCGGCTGGTCTATGGCATGATCCATGATGTCTTCGACCTCGCGGCGGCCTATGCGCAGGCGATCGCGACGGGCCATTGTTTCAACGACGGCAATAAACGTACCGCGCATCAGAGCATGGACGTCTGCCTGGATCTCAACGGTGTCGAGATCGCTTGGGACGCTACAAAGGTCGGTGACCAGATCATCCGGCTGGCGCAAGGACATCTCGACAGCGCCGATTTCGCCGACTGGCTGCGCCGACAGGCCGTCTGATCGCGGACCTTGCGCGGGTCACGCTCCCGGACCGCCGGGTGAAGCCACGCCGAATACGCTCAACACGGAACGGACGGCCCGAACCGGCCGCCGCAGGTTCGGGACTATTCACGTCGTTCCGGGCACGGGCGTCCGGCCCTCAATACGCCGCGTGATCGGAATTCGAATGGCCGCAGTTGCCGCAGACGGAACTGTCGTATTCGTCCTTGAACGCCCGGCAGCTGCATTTGGAACAGGCGCCGCGGCGGGTGTTGTAGGTCGCCTGCAACGGCGGCGAGGTGGTGTCGGAGGTGGCCGGCACGGTCTGGGTCATGGCAAATACTTTCCTGAAAATCGACAACAATGCGCAACAATACCACAGCCCCGGAGAGCCGCCAAACGCCGCCTCGCCTCTTTCCCCGGCCCGGCCCCTCTGCCATACTGCGCCCAACCAAAACCAAGAAAGAGCAGCAGCCATGGCCGAAGACCTTCTCTCCGGGCCCGCGCCCAGCGATTACGACGCCGCCTCGATCCAGGTGCTCGAGGATATGGAGCACGTCCGCCTGCGTCCCGGCATGTACATCGGCGGCAAGGACGACCGCGCGCTGCATCACATGGTGGCGGAGATCGTCGACAACTCCATGGACGAGGCGGTGGCCGGACACGCCTCCTGGATCGAGATCGAGCTGCACGAGAATGGCCATGTGAGCGTGCGCGACAACGGCCGCGGCATTCCCACCGGCCCGCACCCCAAGGACCCGGCGAAATCGGCGCTCGAGATCATCTTCTGCACGCTCAACGCCGGCGGCAAGTTCTCGGGCGACAATTACGAAACCTCGGGCGGCCTGCACGGCGTCGGCTCCTCGGTGGTGAACGCGCTGTCGGACCACCTGCGGGTCGAGGTGGCGCGCAACAAGGAACTCTTTGCCATGGAGTTCTCGCGCGGGATGCCGCAGGGCCAGCTGGAAAAGATCGGCGCCGCCCCCAACCGGCGCGGCACCTCGGTGACCTTCCATCCCGACCCCGAAATTTTCGGTTCGCTCCAACTCAAGCCCGCCCGGCTTTTCGCCATGGCGCGGTCCAAGGCGTACCTCTTTTCCGGCGTGAAGATCCGCTGGAAGACCGCGATTGCCGACGGCGACACGCCCACCGAGGCGGAATTCCACTTTCCCGGCGGCCTGTCGGATTTCCTCAAGGACAGCATGGGCGGGGCGACCACCTATGCCGACCAGCCGTTCTCCGGCAAGGTCGAGTTCCGCGAGAAGTTCGGCCAGCCCGGAAAGGTCGAATGGGCGATCAACTGGACACCCTCGCGCGACGGCTTCATCCGCTCCTACTGCAACACCGTGCCGACGCCCGAGGGCGGCACGCACGAACAGGGCTTCTGGGCCGCGATCCTCAAGGGTGTGAAGGCCTACGGCGAGCTGGTGAACAACCGGAAGGCCGCCCAGATCACCCGCGAGGACCTGATCGGCGGCGCCGGAGCGCTGGTGTCGTGCTTCGTGCGCGAGCCGGAATTCGTCGGCCAGACCAAGGACCGGCTCGCCACGACCGAGGCCGCGCGCATGGTCGAAGGCGCCGTGCGCGATCATTTCGACAACTGGCTGGCGGCGGACACCAAGTCGGCCGGCGCGATCCTCGATTTCCTCGTGCTGCGCGCCGAGGAACGGCTGCGCCGCCGGCAGGAGAAGGAAACCGCGCGCAAGTCGGCGACGAAAAAGCTGCGCCTGCCCGGCAAGCTCACCGACTGCACCGCCAAGAACCGCGACGGCACCGAATTGTTCATCGTCGAGGGCGACAGCGCCGGCGGCTCGGCCAAGGGCGCGCGGTTCCGCGAATTCCAGGCGCTGCTGCCGCTCAAGGGCAAGATCCTCAACGTGCTGGGGGCGGCGTCGTCGAAGCTAGGGTCGAATGCCGAGATTTCGGATTTGTGTGAGGCCCTCGGCGTCGGCATGGGGTCCAAGTTCAACCTCGACGACCTGCGCTACGACCGCATCATCATCATGACGGACGCGGACGTGGACGGCGCGCATATCGCCTCGCTGCTGATGACCTTCTTCTTCACCCAGATGCGCCCGCTGATCGACCAGGGCCACCTCTACCTCGCCTGCCCGCCGCTCTACCGGCTGACGCAGGGGCCGAAGCGGCTCTATGTCGCCAACGATGCCGAGAAGGACCGGATGCTCGGGGTGGGTCTCGGCGGCAAGGGCAAGATCGACGTGCAGCGCTTCAAGGGCCTGGGCGAGATGGATGCGAAGGACCTGAAAGAGACCACGATGGCCCCCGCAACCCGCCGGCTGATCCGCGTGACCATCGACGAGGACGAACCCGGCCAGACCGGCGACCTGGTGGAGCGCCTGATGGGCAAGAAACCAGAACTGCGGTTCCAGTATATCCAGGAGAACGCGCGGTTCGTGGAGGAGCTTGACGTCTGAGCCGCGCAGCGCCCGACCGCGGGTGGACGCACTGACCGTTGAGCAGCGCGCTTTATCCCGCGTCCCCGAAAACCTTCCAAAATGCCAAATAACACCGGCAAAGCGCCCGCCCGGGGGGCGGTCGGGCGCTGCGCGGCGGCGGCCATGGGCCGCCTTGGTTCCGCGCAGGAAATGCGTCTGCTGATGTGCATGAAAATAGATCGCGTCTCCAGATCAAGAGACGGTGGTGCGCGTCCACTCCAACCGGCGAGAAGGCCGCTCGCCCCTCAGCCTGCGTTTGACCTCCTTTTCTACGTGCAGAGCAATTCCACGTCGGGCCGAACACCATGACCTCACCTTATGCTTAAGGTGGGTTTCCAACCCACCGCCCCACAAAAAATCCCCGCACGTCCCCCTTGCGCAAACCCGCACGCGGGCGCACCTTCACGGAGCAGGCCACACGCCGAACCGCGCCGCCTGCTGCCTCACCGGTGACATCGCCCTGACACTGTCAGGCGCCCCTGCCCCCTCTGAGCATCGACCCGGTGGGCATGAGCCGTCCGGGAACCCGCACGGAGCAGACCCATGTCCAAGGAAAAGAATCGCGGCAACCGCGAAGCGAAGAAACCCAAGAAGGAAAAGCCCAAGGTCCTTGCCACCGCCAACAGCGGTGCGGCCCGGGCCGATACGGTGATCGGCGGCAAGAAGGTGAAGTGACCCGCCGCCGGGGCGCTGCGCCATCCGCGTGGCGGCCCGGTCCGCGGCACACGTAACCGTGCGCAGTTCGGGCTTGCCAGACGTCCGCGCTTACGGCTTTGTCACTGCCATGCGTTGGGTGTTCCTGTTCCTGTGTCTCGCCGCCTGCGGCCGGTCCCTGACCGGCGACGAGATCGCCTTTGCGCACGCCCTGGGCGGCGGCGAGATCGACACGGCGCGGGTGCGGCTCGTGGGCGACAATCCCGGCGGGGCCATCACCTATACGCGTCCCATCCGCCCGCGCCTCACCTGTTCGGAACGCATCTGGCCGCCCTCGCGGGGGGAACGGGTGCGTGTCGCACCGGGGGGGACGGTGCTCTTCAACACGGTGATGGTACGCCCCGATCTCTTCCGCGACGATTTCCTCGAAGGCTACCCCGACCGGGTCGATCTCGTGGACCTCATGTTCTTCGCCCACGAACTGACCCATGTCTGGCAGTGGCAGAACCGCCGCAAAACCGGCTACCACCCTCTGCGCGCGCTTTCGGAACATTCGCGCTCCGACGACCCCTATCTCTTCGATCCCGACAGCGCCGCGCGGTTCGAGGATTTCGGCTACGAGCAGCAGGGCGCCATCGTCGAGGAATACGTCTGCTGCCACCTGCTCGACCCGCAGGCGCCCCGTACCACGCGGCTGCGCGACATGATCGCGCAGAGCATGCCGTTGCAGCGGATCGAGCGGATGCTGGACCCCAAGGTGGTGCGCATGCCCTGGGCCGGTGCCCAGCCCGAAAACATCTGCCGGTAGGTCCGCCCCGCGCGACCCGCATCCGCCGCGACGGTCCGGCACGCGCCCTCCAAACGCAAGAAAGGCGGGGGCATCCCCCGCCTTTCCATTGTCATTTCAAGCCCGATCAGTGCCTGGCCGACCACTGATCGACTTCTTTTTCAGCCTCTTCGCGCGCGATCCCGTACTTCTCCTGGATCTTGCCGATCAGCTGATCGCGGTTGCCCTTGGCTTCGGCGATGTCATCGTCGGTGAGCTTGCCCCACTGCTCGCGGACAGAGCCGGTGAGTTGGGTCCATTTGCCTTCGATCGTATCCCAGTTCATGTCGTCACTCCTGCCCTTTTTACATCTGCACAAGGAACGCGCATCCGGTGCGGCGGTTCCGCAGCTTCGTGCGGCCCAAGCGTTTTTCCGCTGGGCAGGACCGCTGCGGGACTTACCTTTTCAGGCAGACCGCACACATGCCCCAATCGGAGAGATGCGATGCGCGCCCTTCTGCTTTTTTTCCTGACCCTTTCGCCGGCGCTGGCCAGCGCCCAGGACACCGACCTCGAACTGGTCCTCCTGGCCGATGCCTCGGGCTCCATCGACGCGCGCGAAACCGCGTTCCAGCGACAGGGCTATGCGGCGGCGATCACCGACCCCGAAGTGGTGGCGGCGATCCAGCGCACCGCCTACGGGTCCATCGCGGTGACCTACGTGGAATGGGCCAGCAACCAGGTGACGGTGGTGGACTGGACGCGGGTCGACGGGCCCGAGACGGCGCAGGGCTTTGCCGACGCGCTGCTGGTGCCGCCGCGCCAGGCCTACGGGCGCAACGCCATCGGGGCGGCGCTGCTCGAAGGGCTGCGGCTGATGGAGGAGAACGACATCGACGGCTGGCGCCGGGTGATCGACTTTTCCGGCGACTCGGCCAACAACTGGTCCGGCCCGTCCATCGAGGAGGCGCGCGCCGAGGTTCTGGCCGCCGGGGTGACGATCAACGCCCTGCCGATCCTGCGGCCCGACGATCCGGGCCGCGCGCAGGGCGGGCTCGAGGCGCTGTACGAGGACCGCATCATCGGCGGACGCGGCGCCTTCGTGGTCACCGCCGAGGATCGCGCGTCCTTTGCCGAAGCGGTCAAACGCAAGCTGATCCTCGAGATTTCCGGCGAGATGCCCAAACGCGACTACGCACTCGGGCTGCGCTAGCAACTGTATCTGTCAGATACAGTTGCTAGGACGAACCGCAAGGACCGGACCTTTCGACCCGGACTTATGATTTCCTTTCATAACCTTATCCGCGAAATTTCACGCACTGCATGAGGCCGCCGAGGACCGCGAGTTCAGACCACCGCGCAGATGTCCTGCGCGTCTTTGTGCGCGCGTTCCGGCCAGAGCCGCACGGCCCCGTCGACACACAGCGCCACACGCGCAGCCCCCGGACCGCAGGGCGTCGCCTGCATCGCAAGCCGGTGCCCGTCGAAGCTGCGCAACGTGCAGCCCGCGGCGGCGCCGTCCGCCTCCAGCGTGTCGCGCAAGAGGTCAAGCGCTACCGCCTCGCCGAGGACTATCTCGCGGGTCATCTCGGACGGATATGCGCCCCCTGCCGCACAGCGTCCCGATGCCAGATTCGCCACCAGAGCGTCGAGTTCTGCGCCGACGCCGCGTTCGTCGGCCTGGGTCCCGCCCGGACAGCGCAGGGCCAGGACGGCCTTGGCCACCGTCGCCATGGCCGCGGCGACCGCGATGCTGCCCTCCGCCACCGCCAGCGGCAGCGCGGAGCCGTTGTGGCGCGGGGTCGGCAAGCTCAGGTCGTGGCGCAAGGCCAGCGGCATCCAGCCGGTCAGCGCGCCGCCTTCGGGATCGGGCAGATCGTGACCGGCCTCGGGCCGCGCGGCATTGGCGCGCGCCACCCAGTCCAGCAGCTCCGGAACCCGTGCTTGCAGCTGCGCATGCAACGCCCGTGCCGTCTGCGCCTCGGCCCCGCCGCACAGGTCCTCTCCGGCGGCGGCCAGGGCCAGGCGCGTGGCCAGAACCGCCGGGCGGTCCGGGCGCGGTGTTGCCGCCCCGGCGCGCGCGGCCCGTGCCGCACGGCCCGCAACGCGGGACAGCGTGGACATGAGGCGCGGGCCGGACCAGCCCGCCCCTCCCGCCACCAGCCCCGCGTCGAGTGGCACGCCCTGCGACAACAGCAGGATCGCCGCCGCCAGAACCGCCCGGCGCGGGTCGTCGAGATGCACCCGTGCGGAGAGCGCGGACAGGTCTTCGGGCCGTGCGGCCCGCGGGCCACGTCCCGGCAGGTGCAACGCCGCGCCGGTTTCGGCCTCGGCCCAGGCGATCCAGGCGGACATCGGGGCGGTGGGCGCCGGAACCGGCAGCGCGGTTTCGGGCACGGCATCGGGCTGCGGTCCTTCGGCGGCAAGGAAGGCCGACAGCGGCGCGCGCGGCCCCAGGGCCATACCGGCCCCGAACAGCAGTTCGAAAAGCGTCCACTGGCCACCGCCGCGGGAGAATCGGCGGTGACCAGCATGACCCTGCGAGGACGCGGAGGACAGGTTTTTGCCTGCCTCGCTCTCTGCGCGGCCGGTATGGGGATGAGGCCGGGAAAAGGCAGAGAGCTGGGCAAGCAGCATCCGCAGGGTAACCGGGGAGCCGCCATCGCGCAGGATGACGGTCTCGGGGTTCAAAAGATCTGCCAGAGGCAGGTCGCGCAGCAATGACAGCGCATAGACCTGCGCCATGTCGCGGGCCAGCTCTTCGGGCCGCGGCGCCGGGTGGGTGACAGGGCGCGGCACACCGGCGGCCGGGACGGCGCGGCGTGGCGCGCGGGCGCCGCCGTCGATGACGGTCAGGGTGGTGGAGTTGGTCAGCGTTTCGAATGTCATGCTCTGGTCCCCCCGGATCAGATCGGACAGTTGCGTCCGGTGTGTCGGAAAACGGGTTCGATACTCACGATCGGCACAAATCTCTTGCCCTCATCCTGCAACGTCGCCGTGAATGCAGAGTGATCGCAGCGCAAAACCTCCGTGAGACGCGCATAATTTCCCTTGGGTAAACTGCAAGATGCGCCGCCCGGGCCGTGAATATTCCGCAATCGCAGCGGGTCCGCTTGACCCCGCGGCAGCGGCGGCGTTTTCTGATGCGCATATTCACAAGGACATTGGGAGCGCGCGATGACCCTGACCTGGACGGCGCCGGACGCATTGGATTTCTGGGATGGCTACCTCGACTGGACCGGTCTGATGCAGGACCGGCGACAGGCGCTGCTGCCGCCCGATCCCGACGGCCATGCCTGGGCAGAGCCGATTTTTGTCCGGCTCAGGACCGAGGACCGGAAATTGTCCGACGCGCGCGCCGCCCTGCGCGCGCTGGTGAACGACCCGGCCTCGGACTACCTGATGGATCCCGAGGAATACCGGCGCCTTTCGGGTCAGGCTCCGGTCGCGCTGCCGGACGAATACGCGCTCTACCGCAGGCTCGGGGCAGACCCCGCGCCGGTGCAGGACCTCTTCGAGATCATCGACATTGGCGTCGCGGTGGACCTTGATCCCGACCTGCCCTGCAATGCCGAAGAGATGGCGACGGAGAACACCGCCGGTGCAGCCGACGCGGAAGAGGCCGAAGAGGACGCGGCGCGCCCCGAAGCTACGCCGATCATCGCGATCCTCGACGACGGTCTCGGTTTTCTCAACGCCCGCTTCCGCCGCAAGCGCCGCAATGGCGGCTACCGCACACGGTTCCAGGCGGTCTGGCTGCAGTCGTTGGAGCAGACCAGACCGGGCGCCGACCCGCGCCGCGCCTACGTCGGCACGGTGCTGAAGCGGCGCGAGATCAATCAATGGCTGGCAACCCTGCCCGCTCTGGACGAGTCGCAGGTCTACGGCGCGCTCAACGCGCAGCTGTTTCCGCGCGAAGGCCATCGGAGCACGGATTTCAGCCAGAGCCACGGCACGCTGGTGCTGGACCTCGCCGCCGGGGCCGATCCCGAAGACGGGGACGATCTGGTCGGCACCTGGCCTCTGCTGGGCGTGCAGCTGCCGCCGCAGGCCATCGCGGACACATCCGGAACGCATTTCGAATCCTACATGGTGCAGGGCGTGCGCTGGATTCTGGCGCAGGCGGCGCGGATCGACCCGGAGGCGCCGGTGATCATCAACATCTCTCTGGGCATGCTTGCGGGGCCGAAGGACGGCACCCGCTTCACCGATTACCAGATTGCCCGCGAAGCCTGCGCCTGGCAGGCCAGGACCGGCCAGCCGGTGCGCGTGGTCTGGTCCTTCGGCAACAACCGCCTGAGCCGGCAGGTGGCGACGCTGACCGCCTCCGGAGGCAAGGGCGACACCGATCCCGCTGGGATCGTCTGGCGCGCGCAGCCCGACGACCTGACGCCCAGCTACGTGGAGATCCGCCCCGAAACAGGTGTCTGCCCGACTGACCTCGAAGTGTCGGTCACCACGCCGGACGGCACGGCATCGGGCTTTGCCGCGATGCAGCCGGGACAGGTCCGATCGCTTGTCAACGGGGCGGGCGAGGCCGTGGCCCGGCTTTACCTCAACCCCGGGCACCGGCTGGACGGGAAGACGGAACAGCAGCCGTTCTGGCAGGTGGCGCTGGCGCCCACCAACGCGCTGCTGGCCGGGGATGCTCTGGCGCCCGCGGGCGGCTGGCGGCTGGTGGTGCGCAGCCCGACGTCGCAGGATGTGACCGTGCACCTGCAGATCCAGCGCGGCGACAGCCTGCCCAGCTACCGACCGCAGGGACGGCAAAGCTATTTCGACAGTCCCGATGCCTATGCCTGGGACCCGGAGTTGCAGAACTACTGGGGCCTCGCCCCCGGCTGCCCGATCACCCGCGACGGCACCTTCAACGCCCTCGCCTCGGTCACCCGGCGGCAGATCTTCAGCGTCGGTGCGGCGGAATGGGATCCGGCGACCGCAACCTACCGCGCGCCCGACTATACCTCAGTCGGGGCCGACTGGTCGGTGCCCCAACCGATAGCGGCCACCCGCGCCGACGACAGCCGCATTCATTGGGGCGTGCTGGCCAGCGGAACGATCTCGGGGTCGGTCTTCGCGCTCGACGGCACCAGCGCCGCCGCCGGGCGCCTGACCCGGGCATTGGGATTGAGCGCGGCGCGGATCGTCGCGAACACCGCGGCAGGCAACGGCACGCAGATGGACGACCTCGATCCGGGGCGGCTGGACCTGTTGCCGGTGCCGCCCGGAGAGGCAGCGCAGCTCGGTTCGGCCATCGTCACCGGAATGGGCGGCGCACGTCCCCGGACGCTTTAGGCGACGGCCAGCACGGGCCCGTCCAGAAGCCGCATGAGCGCACCGAAATACCCTTCGGACCGCGCCGGTTGGGTCGGGTCCGAGGTAATGGCCACCGCCAGCCCCCTCTCCCGGTGCGCGGCGATCACCTGACCGCCATAACCGCGGCCCAGCACGTAGCCCGACCGCGTCAGGAACCAGCCATAGCCGTAGGACATACCCGACCAGGGCGACCGGCCGCGCGGCTCCAGCGAGGCGTCGATCCAGTCTTCCGAGATCACCTGCTCACCGCGGAACCGTCCGCCGTCGCGCAGCATGGTCGCCACGTCGAGCATAGCCCGGGGCGTCATCGCCATTTCGTTGCCGCCAAGGTAGTAGCCCTGCGGATCGCGGGTCCAGGCCGGGATTTCCATGCCCAGCGGATCGCCCAGGCGCTGCCGCGCCTGCGCCAGGAGGCTCTGCCCCGTCGCCTCGGCCAGGGCCGCACCCAGGACATGGGTGGAGCCGGTGGAATAGAGCATCCGTTCTCCGGGTTCGGCGACCATCGGGCGACCAAGCGCATCGGCGACCCAGTTGGCCGAGCTGACCCAAGCGCCATAGTTCGGCCCCGAGGTCCGCTCCAGCCCGGCGCGCAGCGTCACGAGGTCCTCGAGCGTGATGTCGCCCGCGCCCTCGGTGGCACTCGGCCCAAGCAGCGACGGCGCCACGTCACCCAGCCGCGCGTCGACCGATGCGATCTCTTCGCGGTCGATGGCGGCGCCCAGAAGCAGCGCCACGATGCTTTTGGAGCAGGACTTGATATTGGCGAGCCGGTCCAGTCCCGGCCCGCGCGGCGCCTCGGCAAAGACAACCTCGTCCCCTTGACGGATCGACAGCGAGTGCAGCTGCGGCAATTCGGCGATGGCGGCGCGCAGGTCGTCATTCTGCGCACGGGCGACGTGAGGGGCGGAAAGAAAGGCTCCGGCGGCGGTCAGGAATGTACGACGGTCTGTCATGCGCCATAAATGGCGCGCCGGTGCGGGTCCGTCCAGCGCGCCGCCTGTCACAAACGCGTAAGCGTCACCACTCGGCCTTGGCCTTGCTCCACAGTTCGGTGAGCCATGGCGGCACGCATTGGGGGTCGAGCGCCACCGATTGTCCGGTGATCGCTCCGCCACTGTCCAGCGCCTCCCCCAGCAGGGTCAGGTTGAAATCGCCGGTGTAGCCCGAACCGTCGAAGCTGCGCCCCGTCGTTTCCGTCTCACCGTCCAGCAGCCGCACCAGCGCCTCGCCGATGCTGATGCCAAGGGTCGCGCCGGCCATGCTGTCGGTCGGGAAATGCACGCCCGCGACGGTGCGGTTGGCCGCGATGCGCGCGGCGTGGCGCATCAGCGCGTTCTGGTCCTGAACGGCTTTCTTCGGATCGAACGTGTCCTGGTACATCAGCCGCGTCAGCAGCGTCGCAACGGCAAAGCTTTCGGTGGCATGTCCGCTGGGCCAGGCCCCGTGGCCGGGCGTCTGGATCATCGGCTGCACTTCGTAGGCCATGGCGATGGGGCGGGCCACGTCGAACCCCATCTTCAGCGGCATCTCCAGAGAGGTGCAGAGCCGGATCATCGCGTTGGCCAGCCACAGCGTCCACTTGGTCGCATCGGCGCTCAGGTAGCCGACAGAGCCGAAGAAGGACAGGATGTCGGTGGTCTCGACCGAGATCTCGGCCAGCCGGTCGCCGCGCAGATCGGCGGCGGCGCGCAGGTAATGCAGCTGGTGTTGGGCCAGGAACGCGTCTTCGGGTTTGGTCAGCGTCACCAGCGTCTCTCTGCCCACCGAGACCCGGCCCTGGGCGCTCGGATGCGCCGCGGTGTCGAGCGTGACGTTGAAGATGCTGTCTAGCGTCCGGTCCAGCACCGCGATGCGCGGCCCCGCCGCCATCGACTTGAACGTGGCCCAGGCGTCGCGCCCGGTCTGCTGCGGTGTGCGCGTGGCGCTGCCGTCCCAATATTGCTGCGTGCCGTCACGTGCGAGGATCAGCGACAGGCTGACGTAGGGAGATGCCGCGCTTCCGGCGGTGCCGCCCTGGCTGCCCTGCGACCCTTGCGACCCCTGGCTGCCTTGCGATCCCTGGCTGCCTTGCGATCCCTGGCTGCCCTGAGAGCCCTGGCTCCCTTGGCTGCCCTGACTTCCCTGGCTGCCCTGACTTCCGAAAATGGACATATGGTCCCCCTGTTGAAATAACTTTGCCCAACTATGGGCCTGTGGCTGACCTTGCGTCAAAGTGCATCTCCGGCGCCACTGGCTTTTCACGCAATATTAACGCTTAATTGCCCCAGCGGCAGCCGAGTGTTAACTTGCGACTGTCGGTTTCTATCCTGTCCGTTCAGACCTCTGATTTCAAAGGCTTTTGGAATGTCTTCTGTCAAGCCGTGCATTCGGATCGACGTCAACGGCCCGCTGAATGTGGCGGGGCCGGACGGAACGGACCTGACCCCGGTGGGCGCCAAGAACCAGGCGCTGCTGGCGATCCTCGCGCTCAGCCCCAAGATGACGCGCCCGCGCCGCTGGCTGGAGGACAAGCTCTGGAGCACCTTCGGCCCCGAACAGGCAAGCGCCAACCTGCGCCAGGCGCTGAGCAAGCTGCGCCGCGGCCTTGGCGACTGCGGCGACCTGCTGACCAGCGACCGGTCCGGCATCGGGCTCGATCCGCAGCGGGTGCAGGTGGATGTTCTGGGTGCCGATTTCGCCCTCGACACCAGCCGCGAGCTGCTCGAAGGGCTGGACGTGCGCGATCCGGAGTTCGACGACTGGCTGCGCGACGAACGCAGCCGGCTCAAGGCGAAGTTCGACCAGAGCCGGCCCTCCGAAAGCGACGGCGTCATCCTCTATTGCCACGCGCAGACCCATGGCGCCGGAGCCAATACGCTGATCGGCGACGTGCTGGCCAACCAGATCGGCGAGAACATCACCGAACAGGTCCGCGCCTGGCGCCGCGCCGACCCAGACACGGCACCCGACCCCGATCAGGCGCGGGCCGACATGGACGTGTCCTGCGACCTGGCCGAAACCGACGGCAAGCCCACGGTCTTCATCAAGGTCACGCACAGCCCGTCGGGCCGTATCCTGTTCTCCAAGCTGCTGCCGCTCGACCGCGCCGAAGATGTGCTGCGCTCGACCAACGACGTGGCCACGGTGGTCTTCGAAGCTGCCGACCGGGTACTGGGCAAGCTGCCGCTGGTGATCGAGAACGGCCGCCCCGAGGCGCGGGCCACCGCACTGTCGCGGCTGGCGCTCTACCGGATGTTCAGCTTTGAAGGGCCGTCGCTGGCCGAGGCGGACGGGCTGCTCCGGCAAGCCTTCGATGCCGATCCCAATGGCGTCTACCTCGCCTGGCGCGGATTGGTGCGGACGATCCAGCTCATCGAGCTGACCGGCGCGGACAGCCGCCAGATTCTCGAAGAGATCACCGAGTTCAGCCACCGCGCCATGGAGCTGTCGTCGGACAACCCGCTGGCGCAGTCGCTGGTGGGCCATGCCCGGGTGATGGCGCTGAGCGATTCCGCCGGGGCGTCGGACCTTGCCGAACAGGCGGTGGCGCGCAGTCCCTGCAACGCCTTTACCTGGCAGGCACTGTCGGCGGCCAAGATGCTGGCGGGCGATCCGGCGGCCGCGTTCGATCTGTCGCAGAAGGCCCGGACCATCGCGCGGTTTTCGCCGTTCCGGCAGTGGTGGGACCTCTATCACTGCATCGTCGCGATCGCCTGCAACAAGCCCGACATGGCGCTCGAGGCCGGAGAGGCCGCCGCCCGCGCGGCCCCGTCCTTCCGTCCGGCGCACCGGCATCTGCTGGCGCTCTACACGGTGCAGGGCCAGCACGAGAAGGCGATGGCCACGGCCGAGAAGCTGACCAAGATCGAACCGGGCTTCACGCTCGACCGCTTCATCAATGACGAGAGCTACCCGGTCCGCACCCTGCGCAACAAGGGCCTGCTGGAGCCGCTGCGCGCGTTGCTGTGAGTGTCCGGCCGGAGAGCGCGGAGTGATTTTGCCGCCTTGGTCGCCAGTGTGCCTTGCCTACGCGCGACCGGGGGCGTTTCAGACCGTCCTGGCATCTTCGCTACGTTCCGAGGACAGTGCGATGCGCGAAAGGGCGGAGCACAGGGGGGCATTTAGGGTCAGAGTGTCAGCGCCGGCTCGCGGGGTGGCGCTCTTGACCCCGCAGCCCGGCACTTTAAAGCAGCCAGATCCGAACGAAGCCCCGGCTTCGTACCAAGACCAACCAAAGCGCCGCCCCGGGGGGCGGGTCGGCTCTGGCACGGCGCCTTCGGCTTGATTCCGTGCGAGTGACTTCGGCCACCTTCGCAACGGAAATTTTGGCGGAAAATCTATCCAACGTGAGTCGGCGCTTCATCAGAGTAAAATGACTGATGTCCAGCGGCTCTGAGCCCCTGCCCCGGGGTGCGGGCAACCTTCCGTTCGAAACTCACCGCGACTGGATCGGCGCCCCCAGATCGGCCGGGGCGATCTTCGCCACATAGGCCATGATGTCCTCGAGGTCGTCCAGCGTCATTTCGACCGGGGCAATCGGCGACGGGCGGGTGATGTCGAACTCCGGCGTCACCTCCGCGATCTGGGTAAAGGCCGGATGCGGGTTCAGCGCATAGAAGGCCTGGAACCGGCTGTCCCAGTCGCTCAGTGTCCGCAACACCGCGAAAGACGGGGTCGAGCCGATGGACTTGCGCCGGTTGATCTCTCCGACCACATGGCAGCGGCCGCAGTGGGTGAGCGCCAGTTCGGCCCCCTCACCCGCGTCACCGTCATAGCTGACCTTGGCCACGGCCACGGTCTTCCTGACCTCCGACGTGAACACCGTCTCGCCGTCCGGGGCAAAGCTGTCGAGGGTATTGCGGCCCACCTCGGAAAACAGCCAGTCGGCAAAGGCCTCCGCATCGGGATCGGCGCCGACCGAGAGGTGCCATACCTGCCCCAGCCCTTCAAAGGCCACACGACCGTCGCTGCCGAGGCGCGCGTCCGCCTCCGCCCCCGGCCCCACAACCGTGATCCGCGTCGCGGTCTTGAGCGAGAAGCGCGGCACCAGGTAGTCGATCACGCCGCTTTCGACCAGCTCCGGCGGCACCGCGAGGCGCAGCCGCTTGTCGGCCTCCTGCGCGGTTGCCAGCGTCGGCAGTGCCAGAGCCAGTGCCGATATCGGGACCAGTGTCAGCGCGCTCCGCCACATATCGCCTCTCTCCTCCCGAAGCTGTGGCTTGCAAGCCTAGTGGGCCTATCCTAAACCCGTCAATGCTTCATACCAGTTCTAGGGGAGGGACAGATGAGCGACGATTTCAACATGTCGATGCGGAAATTTCTCAAGCAGGTCGGCGTCACGTCCCAGCAGGCCATCGAAGAGGCCATGCGCGAAACGGACGGAACCGAAGGCAAGACCTTCGAAGCCAAGGTGGTGCTGACGGTGGACGGGCTGGACCTGACTCACACCGTGACCGGCACGATCAAGGGATAGGCCAGCAGTGACACTGACACGCGACGCGGTCCTGACCGCGCTCAAGGACCTGCGCGACCCGGTGGGGGGCGACGACATCGTCTCGGCCGGGATCGTCCGCGCGCTCACCGTCGAAGACGGCGCCGTGCGCTTCGTGCTCGAGGTGGCCCCCGACAAGGCCCAGGCGTATGGCCCGGTGCGGGACGCCGCCGAGGCGGCGGTCAAGGCGCTAGGGGCCACGTCGGTCTCGGCGGTGATGACCGCGCATTCCGCGCCGAAGCCGCCGCCGGACCTCAAGGGCTCGGGCCATTCGCACCCGCCGAAGCCGCTGCAGGGTGGCCCCGAGAAGGTGCCCGGCGTCGACCGGATCATCGCCATCGCCTCCGGCAAGGGCGGTGTCGGCAAATCCACGGTCTCGTCGAACCTCGCCTGCGCGCTGGCCGCCGAAGGCCGCCGGGTCGGTCTGCTGGATGCGGATGTCTACGGGCCCTCGCAGCCACGAATGCTGGGTGTGACAGGCCGCCCCGCCAGTCCCGACGGCAAGACCATCCTGCCGATGCGCAATTTCGGCGTCACCATGATGTCCATCGGTCTCATGACCAACGAGGGCCAGGCGGTGGTCTGGCGCGGGCCGATGCTGATGGGCGCGCTGCAACAGATGCTGATGCAGGTGCAATGGGGCGCGCTCGACGTGCTGCTGGTCGACCTGCCGCCGGGCACCGGCGACGTGCAGATGACGCTGGCGCAGAAGGCGCAGGTCGACGGCGCCATCGTGGTCTCGACCCCGCAGGACGTGGCGCTTCTGGATGCGCGCAAGGGCATCGACATGTTCAACCAGATGAAGGTGCCGATCCTCGGCCTGATCGAGAACATGTCGACGCATATCTGCTCGAACTGCGGCCACGAGGAACACATCTTCGGCCATGGCGGCGTCGCAGCGGAGGCCGCGAAGCTGGGCGTGCCGCTGCTGGCCGAGGTGCCGCTGCACCTCGATATCCGCATGGCCTCGGACGGCGGCGCACCCATTGTCGTGTCGAAACCCGACAGCCCGCAGGCCGGCGCCTTCCGTGACATCGCTCGCAAGATGATCGCCGAGGGCCAGGCGTGAATACCACCCCGCAGTTTCCGCCGCTCCTGAGCGGACGGATGACCGCGGGGGCCGACCCCTTTGCAGCGGCCTGCCGGGCGGCGGCGGAGGGCTGCGACGCGGGACTGATCCTCTACGATCCCGGCCCCGAGGTGCTGCGCGCGGCCATCGTGCTGGCGCCCGAAGTACCGCTTTGCCGCGCCATGGCGATGTTGCCGCTGGCGCAGGTGGGATTGCAGAACGCCCTCGGGGCGCTGGGACCGGCGGAACTGCCGGTGCAGATGGAATGGGACGGCACGGTGCGCGTCAACGGCGGTCGGTGCGGCGGGTTTTCCGCCTGCGCCTCCGACGCTGATCCCGCCGCCGTGCCCGACTGGCTCGTGATCGGATTTTCCCTGCGCTTCGTGCCGGAAAGCGACGAGGCCGGCGCCGATCCGGACCGCACGGCGCTTTATTCCGAAGGCTGCGGCGACCTTTTCCCACAGAACCTGCTGGAGTCCTGGGCCCGCCACACGCTGGCCTGGCTGCACCGCTGGGACACCGAGGGCACGGCGCCCTTGCACCGCGAATGGTCGGGCCTGCTGACCGGCACCGACGGTCCCGTGGCATCTGGCGGGACCACCGGGACATTTCTCGGCATCGACGAGGACCTCGGGCTCTTGCTGAAAACCGAAAACGGCACCAGGCTGATCCCGCTCACCGCGCAACTGACGGAGACGCCCGCATGAAACTCGCCCGCGCGATCCATTTCGACGAATCCGACCTGAACGTCTTTGCGCAACCGGCGCGCACCGGCGAATGGTGCCTCTCGGGCGGGTTCGAATTTTCCAACTGGTCCGACGGCGACCTCGTCGGAAAGGCGCGGCAGGCCTTTGCCAACGGCTGGCTGGGGATCGAGACCTTCGGGCGGGTGAGTTTCGTCGCGGTGACACAGATCGAGACGATGGAGCGCGCGCGCCTGGTCGACGGCCTGGCACAGCATTTCGTCGACCGCTACGGCGCGCCGTCGATCGAGGCGGCGCGCGGCGTGGCCGCGGAAGAAATCGACCAGATGATCGATCTCTGCGCCGATCACGCGCCCAACACGCTGCTGACCGTGGCACGGGAGCTGACCGAGGCCGGGGTGCGCGAAAGCTTTCGCGTGATCGAGGCGCAGGAGGCGGACATCATGCAGTTCGCGGTCCACGGGTCTCTGGACGAGTGACGGTTTCGTAAGAGCGTGAATCGTCCTTCGGACGCTACGAGAGACGCTGTCTCTCGTGCTCTCTGAGGTATTTGTGAACCAGAGAAGCAAAGTGGGGACGCGCGCGGGCTCTTGCACTGTCTCCCGGTCTGCGGGGCGGGCTGGAATCGGCCGGTCGCGTTGGCTGCGGCGGGCAGGTGTTCGGACGCCCGGGCATGCGGTTGGTCCTGCCGGCTGTGCGCCCCGGCCTGGGTCCGGACCGGATCGGCCGCGCAGGGTTCGGAGCTGCGGCGCGGCGGTGGATCGCCGGGTTCCCCGGGCGATACGAGAGGCGCTGCCTCTCGTGCTCTCCGGAGTTTATCGGCAAGATGAAGGGGCGCGGGTTTGGCTGAGGACCGCGCCCGGGAGCTCGGCGGGATCAGTGGTCGCGGCGTTTCGACGGGCTTTCGCTCAGGTAGTCGTCGGTGGTGCGCGGGCGGCGCGGGCTGCCGGCGGCGAAGGGGTTGTTCTCGGAATGGTACTGCGCGTTGATCCGGCAGGTGTCGCACATCTGGATCATCCGCAGCGCATTCGGGTTGGCGTACATCGAGTGGTTCGCGAGTTTTTCGGTCACCGCTTCGATGGTGCTTTTCACCCCGAAGAGCTTGCCGCACTCGATGCAGGCAAAGGGCTCTTCCTCGTTCAGCACCTCCTGGCGCATCGCCTCCGGCTGCAGGTTCAGGCGCGGCTCGAGGGTGATGGCGTCCTCGGGGCAGATGTTGGCGCAGAGGCCGCATTGCAGGCAGGCGTCTTCCTGGAACAGAAGCTGCGGCTTGTCCTCGTTGTCGGCGAGCGCCCCCGAGGGGCAGAGCGACACGCAGGAGAGGCAGAGCGTGCAGGCGTCGGTGTCAACAAGCACCGCGCCGTAGGGCGCGTGTTCCGGCAGGTCGATCACCGGCGCATCGGGTCGCAGGGCGGTGGCGGCGACGCGGGTGACCTGGCGGCGGGTTCCGATGGACAGCGCGGGGGTGGCGACCGGGGTGCCGGCCTCGGCGGCGTAGAGGTGGTCGGAGAGCGCGTCCGGATCGGCCATGTCGAGCAGCGTCACCGCAGCCCGCCCGGCGATGGCATTGGCGAGCGACACTTCGAATTCCGGCGTCGGGCGTTCGGTACGCGGCGCGAGCAGCACGTCGACCGTGGCAAAGCCGCTCGAGAGCGCCGCCAGCATCTCGGCATGTCCAAAGCCCGCAAGCGCCGCGACTTCGAAGGGGATGACATCCGCCGGCAGGCCGCGGCCGAAGCGCGCGGCGAGGCGGATCATCTCGGACCCGTGCTCGGCATCGACGACCAGCAGCCGCGGCGCCTGACCGCCCGCTGTGCGGTAGCCGCGCGCCAGCGTATCGATGCGGCGGAAGACGTCCGCCACGGGCGGCGCGTCGTAGCTGATCGCACCCGAGGGGCAGAGCGCCGAACAGGCGCCGCAACCGGCGCAGATCATCGGGTCGACGCTGACATGCTCGCCATCGGGGCTGATCGCGCCGGTGGGGCAGATGTCGAGGCAGCGGGTGCAGCCGGTCTGTTCGGCGCGGGAATGCGCGCAGAGCGACGGCTCGAGCCGCACGTAGAGCGGTTTCTCGAAGGTGCCGACAAGTTGCATCGCCTCCGCGGCGGCCTGCACCACGGCGACCGGCTGGCGCGGATCGGCGCGCAGGTAGCCTTCACGTTTTTCATGGGCGGGAAACAGCGGCTGGCCGCCGGAGATGTCGAGGATGACATCGCAGTCCGACGCCGCCCCGTCGCGGGGTTCGCTGAACCGCAGCGGGCCGCGGCCGCCCGGGAGCACCTGCCGGAAACCGTCGAAGCGCAGGGTGAAGCCGCCGAGCGCGCCTTTCGCCTGCCGCAGGGTGCCGCGGATCACGTCGAAGCGGCGGTCGGCGGGCAGATCCTGGTCGTCGGTCTGCAGGACCGTCACCGCCAGCGTGTCGCAAAGCCGGGCGGCGGTGTCGAAGGCCTGCTCGCCTGCCCCGATCAGCAGGCAGGTGCCTTCGGAAACGACGTCGATCGACCGGGGGGCGGCAAAGCGCAGCGCCGATTCGGCGGCCAGCGCCGCCATCTTGGGGGCGGCATCGGCGCCTTCGTCGCTCCACCCTGCGCGGTCGCGGAGGTCGACGAAGCCCGGCATCTCGGCGCCGATCTCGGTGGCGAGATCCTCGAAAAAGGCACGCTCCTGCTGGCAGGCGACGATCACGTCGCCCGCGGCCAGCGCCTGCGCCGCGGCCTCGCCCTGGTGCTGGCACAGCGCCGTGTGCACGCGCGAACAGCCCAGCCCGCTGCCCGCCGCGATGACGTCGGGATCGAGCGTCTGGCTTTTCAGGCAGTCGCAGAGCAGCAGGGTCTTTGCCATGGGGGCCTCTCGGGTCGCCGTGTCGCCGCATGCAGACGCACGGCAGCGGAACGGGTGTTTTCGAAAAAGTGTAGACGATGGAATACCGTACCCCCTTGCCTTGAACAAGAGACTGGCCATACTGGTTGTGCACAGTTTTGGGAGCAACCGTGCCTGTACCGGCTGAAAAATCGATCTCGATTGCCTTGGGTGTCGTGATCCGGCGACTGCCCGGCGTGACCCGCTGGGCGAAATGGTCGTGGAAACCGGTGGCGGTGCTGCCCGGCGCCGGAGCCGCGGATTGGACGCTGCTGCGCGAAGATGGCGAAGCGGCGGAATTCCATGCCGCGACGGTGCCGCTGACGCTCTACCGGGGCGAGGCCGAGGCCTACAAGATCGCCCTGTCGGAACCGGCTCCTTGCGTCTACGTCGTTTTGCGCGAAGCCTCGGGCGCCTGGCCCTATGCGGTGCACCTGGTGACGGCGTCGCCGCACGAAGCGCAACTTTTTGCGGAAAGCGGCGAGGAGATCGTGGAGAAGGTCGCCATGCCCGCCGGGTTGGCGGCTTGGGTGCAGAGCTTTACCGACGCGCATTACGTCGAGGAACAGTTCGTGAAGCGCAAGCGACGCAAGCATATGGACGCAAAACAGCAGGACGGCATCGGCGATCCGCGCATCGCGCAGCCCACCGACGTCTATCGCGCGCCGGGCGCGCGCAAGGCGGGTCCGCCATGAGCCGGGACCAGTCATTCTGGGCGCGCCGCCGCGCCGGGGTCGAGGCCGAAGAGGCCGCCGCGGCCCGCCGTGCCGCCGAGGCCGAACAGGCGCGCGCAGAGGCCGATGTTCAACGCAGGCAGGCCGAGATCTCCGAGCGCCCGGATGCGGAGATCCTGGCGGAGTTCAACCTGCCCGATCCGGACAGCATTTCGCTCGGCGACGACATCAAGGGGTTTCTCAAGCGCGAGGTGCCCGAGCGCCTGCGCCGCCGCGCCCTGCGCAGCCTGTGGCGCAGCAATCCGGTGCTGGCCTGTGTCGACGGGCTGAACGATTACGACGGAGATTTCACCAATGCCGCGACGGATGCGCCGGGCGTGCGCACCGCCTACCAGGTGGGCCGCGGGTTGACGCGGCACGTCGAGGCTTTGGCCGAAGAAGCGCGCCGCGCCGCGATGGAGGACGAAGGGCACGTGACCGTTGGCGCATCCGCAACACCGCCCGCCGAGGCGGCCGAAACGCCCCTGGAAACGATGCCGGTGGAGGATGCTGCACCTGCATCTACGACCAAGGTCGCAATGTCCCCGGCGGAAATTGGTGAGAAAACTGAACCAACTGAAGACATGGCCGCAATCCCGCGGCGCATGCGCTTCCGTTTTGAGACGGAGTCGGGATGAGCAGCTTGGCCGCCAAATTATCGGATGTGTCAGCGGAAGACCGGCTTCGCGCCGATCTTTACAACTACCTCGGGCTGATGCTGTCGGCGCCGCCGGACGAGATGTTGCTGGCGCAGACCGCGGGCCTATCTGGCGACGACGGCGATCTGGGCCAAGCGATTGCGCGGCTGGCGGATTGTGCGCGCACGACGCAGCCCAAGACAGCGACCCGCGAATTCAACGCGCTGTTCATCGGCCTCGCCCGCGGCGAACTCCTGCCATACGCCAGCTACTACCTGACCGGCTTTCTCAACGAAAAGCCGCTGGCGGTGCTGCGCGGCGACCTCGCCAAGCGGCGGATCACCCGCGCGCCCAATGTCTTCGAGCCCGAGGACAACATCGCCACGCTGATGGAGGTGATGGCCGGGCTGATCGTCGGACGCTTCGCCGACCCGGCGAGCCTTGGGGACCAGAAGGAATTCTTCAACCGCCACATCGCACCCTGGGCCGGCCATTTCTTCGCCGACCTGGAAAAGGCGAAATCCGCCGTTCTCTATGCAGCGCTCGGCTCTGTCGGCCGCGCCTTCATGGAGATCGAGCGCGAGGCGTTCAGACTAGCCCCGGAGTGATCCGGAACCGATCGGCGGGGGGGATCCCGCCCGAACCAAGGGCCGCACCGGCCTGACAACAGGGAGGCACAAAAGATGCCCAGCAAGGACGAGACGGCCAAGAGCCGCCGCGATTTTCTGAAACTGGCCGGGACCGCAGCCCCCGCGGCCGTGGCCGCCGTTGCGGTCAGCGGCACCGAGGCCGAGGCCAGCCCTGCCCCGATCCGCAAGGACAAGATGCAGGACACCGCGCATACGCGCGCCTATTTCGACAGCGCCCGGTTCTGACCGAACGCTTTTTTCAATTGCCACGCCGCAGGCACGCGGCAGGCTGACCTAGCCAGTCCCGGGACGGAACCGGGCAGCACGGGAGGGATACATGCTTAGGAAAAAGACAAACGGGGTCGCACGACGGGCGCAGCGGACAGGCCTTTTGGCCGAGGTTGCCGGATCGACCGTCGACCGGCGCGCGTTCCTGCGCGGATCGGGACTTGCCATCGGCGGACTTGCCGCCATCGCCGCCACCGCCGGGTCGGTGACCCAGGCCAACGCTCAGGCGGCCGTCACCAGCGCCGTGAAGAACGTGAAATCGGTCTGCACCCACTGTTCTGTGGGCTGCACCGTCGTCGCCGAGGTGTCGGACGGCGTCTGGATCGGGCAGGAACCCGGCTGGGACAGCCCGTTCAACCTGGGCGCCCACTGCGCCAAGGGCGCCGCGGTCCGCGAGCATGCTCATGGCGAACGCCGTCTCAAGTACCCGATGAAGAAAGAGGGCGGCGAGTGGGTCAAGATCAGCTGGGAACAGGCGATCAACGAGATCGGCGACCAGATGATGGCGATCCGGGACGAAAGCGGCCCGGATTCGGTCTACTGGCTGGGGTCTGCCAAGCATAACAACGAACAGGCGTATCTCTTCCGCAAGTTCGCCGCCTACTGGGGCACCAACAACGTCGACCACCAGGCGCGGATCTGCCACTCGACCACCGTTGCGGGCGTTGCGAACACATGGGGCTACGGCGCCATGACCAACAGCTACAACGACATCCACAATTCCAAGGCGATCTTCCTCATCGGCGGCAACCCCGCCGAGGCGCATCCGGTGTCGCTGCTCCACATCCTGAAGGCGAAAGAGCAGAACAACGCGCCCGTGATCGTCTGCGACCCGCGCTTTACCCGCACCGCGGCCCATGCGGACGAATACGTCCGCTTCCGTCCGGGCACCGACGTGGCACTGGTCTGGGGCATCCTCTGGCATATCTTCGAGAACGGCTGGGAGGACAAGGAGTTCATCCGCACCCGCGTCTGGGGCATGGACCAGATCAAGGAAGAAGTCGCCCGCTGGACCCCCGAAGAGGTCGAGCGCGTCACCGGCACGCCGGGCAGCCAGCTCGAGCGCGTTGCGCGGACGCTGGCCAACAACCGTCCCGGCACCGTGATCTGGTGCATGGGCGGCACCCAGCACACCAACGGCAACAACAACACCCGCGCCTACTGCGTGCTGCAGCTGGCGCTCGGCAACATGGGCACCGCCGGCGGCGGCACCAACATCTTCCGCGGCCATGACAACGTGCAAGGCGCCACGGACCTTGGCGTTCTCGCGGACACTCTGCCCGGCTACTACGGCCTGTCGGACGGCAGCTGGGCCCATTGGGCGCGCGTCTGGGAAGAGGATCTCGACTGGCTCAAGGGCCGTTTCTCGGTCATGGCCGGCGCCGGTCCCGACGGGGCCGACCGTCTGATGATGAACGAGACCGGCATCCCGGTGTCGCGCTGGATCGACGGTGTTCTCGAAGATGCCGAAAACCTCGATCAGCCCGACAACACCCGGGCGATGGTGCTCTGGGGCCATGCACCCAACTCGCAGACCCGTCTGCCGGAAATGAAGACGGCGATGGAAAAGCTCGACCTGATGGTCGTGATCGACCCCTACCCGACCGTGTCGGCGATCATGCAGGACCGCACCGATGGCGTGTACCTGCTGCCCGCGGCGACACAGTTCGAAACCTACGGGTCGGTGACCGCCTCCAACCGGTCGCTGCAATGGCGCGAGAAAGTCGTCGAGCCGCTGTTCGAAAGCAAGACCGATCACGAGATCATCAAGCTCTTCGCGGATAAATTCGGCTTTACCGACAAGATGTTCCGCAACATCGAGATCAATGGCGACGAGCCCCTGATCGAGGACATCACCCGCGAGTTCAACCGCGGCATGTGGACCATCGGCTACACCGGCCAGTCGCCGGAGCGGATGCGGATGCACATGGAGAACCAGCATACCTTCGACCGCACCACGCTGCGCGCGAACGGCGGTCCGGCAGACGGCGACTATTACGGCCTGCCGTGGCCGAGCTGGGGGACCCCCGAGATGAACCATCCGGGCTCGCCCAATCTCTATGACATCTCGGTCCCGGTGAAGGACGGCGGCATGGGCTTCCGCGCGCGGTTTGGCGTCGAACGCGACGGCGACAACCTGCTGGCCGAGGGCGTCTACCCGGTGGGATCGGAAATCCAGGACGGATACCCCGAATTCACCATGCAGATGCTGGTCGACCTGGGCTGGGATTCGGACCTGACCGAGGAAGAGCGCAGCGCCATCGAGCGTGTCGCGGGCTGGGAAGGCGAGCGTCCGACCTCCGCCGGCAATGGCGAGGAACCGGTGGGCGAGCAGTCGCAGACCGGTCCGATCGAGAGCGACTACAACACCGCGGTGGGCGGCGTGAACTGGAAGACCGACCTCTCGGGCGGTATCCAGCGCGTGGCCATCGCCCATGGCTGCGCCCCCTACGGCAACGCCAAGGCCCGCGCCGTGGTCTGGACCTTCCCGGACCCGGTGCCGAAGCACCGCGAACCGCTCTACACCAACCGCTACGACCTCGTGGCCGACTACCCGACCTACGAGGACAAGAAGTTCTGGCGCGTGCCGACGATGTATTCGTCGATCCAGTCCACGGACTTCTCGGCCGACTTCCCGATCATCCTCACCTCCGGCCGCCTGGTCGAATACGAGGGCGGCGGCGACGAGACCCGGTCGAACCCCTGGCTGGCCGAGCTGCAGCAGGACATGTTCATCGAGATCAACCCGCGTGACGCCAACAACCTCGGTGTGCGCGACGGGAGCCAGGTCTGGGTGCACGGTCCCGAGGGCGGCAAGGTCAAGGTGATGGCGATGGTGACCGAACGGGTCGCCAGCGGCGTGGCCTTCATGCCCTTCCACTTCGGCGGCCACTGGCAGGGCGAGGACCGGCGGTCCTACTACCCCGACGGTGCCGACCCGTATGTGTTGGGCGAATCGACGAACACCGCGCAGACCTACGGCTATGACAGCGTGACCCAGATGCAGGAGACCAAGGCGACTCTCTGCAGAATCGAAGCGGTATAAGGAGTATATGAGACATGGCACGAGCTAAATTTCTCGTCGACGCCGAACGCTGCATCGAATGCAACGCCTGCGTCACGGCCTGCAAGAACGAACACGAGGTGCCCTGGGGGATCAACCGCCGCAAGGTGGTGACGATCAACGACGGCAAACCGGGTGAACGGTCGATCTCGGTGGCCTGCATGCACTGTTCGGACGCGCCGTGCATGGCCGTCTGCCCGGTGGACTGCTTCTACCAGGACGAAGAGGGCGTTGTCCTGCACTCCAAGGACCTGTGCATCGGCTGCGGCTACTGCTTCTACGCCTGCCCCTTCGGCGCGCCGCAGTATCCGCAGGCCGGCAACTTCGGCAGCCGCGGCAAGATGGACAAGTGTACCTTCTGCAAGGGCGGCCCCGAAGAGAACACCTCGCAGGCCGAGTTCCAGAAGTACGGCCGCAACCGGATCGCCGAAGGCAAGCTGCCGATCTGCGCCGAAATGTGCGCCACCAAGGCCCTGCTGGCGGGCGACGGCGACGTGGTGTCGTCGATCTACCGCGAGCGCGTCGTGGCCCGCGGCTTCGGCTCCGGCGCCTGGGGCTGGGGCACGGCCTATGATCAGAAGGGCGGCTGATCCGTCCTGACCAGGGGGCCAGCGCGGCGATCCGCTGCGCTGGCCCTTTTTCGTCCGGGGCGCGTCCCCGGCGGAATATTTCAGATTTGCCGATCCGGTTCTCCGCAGGAAAACGCGCGCGCCGCGCGGTCGGCCCGGCAAGTCTCAAGTGTTCCGACATGGCTGCGACAGCGCAGCGCCCATCCACCACCGGAGACTTCTGGGAGCCCGCGATGAAATTCCTGCACCTCTGCCTGGTCCTGTGCCTGCTGAGCCTCACGCCCCTCGCCGCCACGGCCCAGGATGCCGTGCCGCCCGCCGACACCCCCGCCGCGACCCCTGCCCCAACGCTCGAGGACATCCTGCGCCGGCAAGAGGGTCTGTCGGTGGACAACAGCGGCCGCGCCGATCTCGTGGGCGATCCCGACGCCGCCGCCTCGACCACCGACCCGCTCGGTACGCTGGGCGGAGCGTCGGACCCGGACCTCTGGCGCGCGCTGCGCTTCGACGAGGCCGACATCACCACCCAGGCCCGCGGCCCGGCGGCGCGCACGCTCATGCAGGACAGCGGCATGTGGTGGCTGCAGTTCCGCGAAGGCCCGCTGCTGACCTATGGCGGCTACCTGCTCTTGGGCATGATCGCGCTGCTGGCGCTGTTCTACCTGATCCGTGGCCGGGTCCGGATCGACGGCGAAAAGACCGGCCGCACCATCGAACGGTTCAAGTTCATCGAACGCATGGGGCACTGGATGCTGGCCGGATCCTTCATCCTGCTGGGGATCACGGGGCTGATCAGCCTGGCCGGTCGCAAGTTCCTGATCCCGGCCTTCGGGCACGAGACCTTCTCGACCCTCGCGATCGGATCGAAATGGGTCCACAACAACGTCAGCTGGGCCTTCATGCTGGCGCTGGTAATGATCTTCGTCATGTGGGTCTGGCACAACCTGCCCGACCGCACCGACATCAAGTGGATCCTCAAGGGCGGCGGCCTCTTCGGCGGCGGCCACCCGGATGCCAAGAAGTTCAACGCCGGGCAGAAGATCGTCTTCTGGTCGGTCATCGTGCTGGGCACCTCGATCTCGCTCACCGGGCTGTCGCTGCTGTTTCCGTTCGAGATGCCGATGTTCGCGGCCACCTTCGAGAAGATCAACGCGCTGGGTCTGCCGGAGCTTGCCGGTTACGCGCCGCTCTCCACCGACCTCGCGCCGCATGAGGAAATGCAGCTTGCTCAGCTCTGGCATGCCATCGTCAGCTTCGTGCTGATGGCGGTCATCATCGGCCATATCTACATCGGCACCATCGGCATGGAAGGCGCCTATGACGCCATGGGCTCGGGCCAGGTCGAAGAGCAGTGGGCAAAGGAGCACCACAACCTCTGGGTCGAGGACGTGAAGGCCAAGGAGCGGGCCGCCCCCAAGGGCGCCACCCCCGCAGAATAGGCCATGCGCCGCCTTCTGTTCGTTGCGCTTCTGAGCTGCGCCGCGCCCGCCGCGGCGCAGGACTATTTCACCCTCGACGGACACGGCGGGCCGGTCATGGGCATCGCCGCGGATCCCGGCGGTGACATCGCCACGGCCAGTTTCGACAATGCCGTGGGGCTGTGGCAGGACCGCGCGCCGCGCTGGCTCGACGGTCACGAGGCGGCGGTGAACGCCGTGGCCTTCGCGCCGGACGGCGTGCTTTTTTCCGGCAGCGACGATTTCGACCTGCGGCGCTGGGACCTGGCCAGCGGCACGTCGGAACGGCTGGAGGGGCACCAGGGCAAGGTGATTGCGCTTGTCATGTCCCATTCCGCCGGGCTGGTCGCCTCAGCCAGCTGGGACGGTACCATCGGGCTCTGGCCGCTGGACGGCGGCGCGGGCCGGTTTCTAAGCGGCCATGACGGGCCGGTGAACGACGTGGCCTTTTCCGCCGACGGCGCCCGGCTCTATTCCGCATCTGCAGACGGGACGATCCGCATCTGGGATCCCGAGAGCGGATCAGAGACGCTGCGGCTGGTCTCGCATGGGTTCGGCATCAACGAACTGGTCCTGAACGACGCCGACGGGTGGCTGGCTTACGGCGCTGTCGACGGCGTAACGCGTATCGTCGATCCCGCTACCGGCGACGCCCTGGCCGACCTGTCGCTTGAACGTCAGCCGATCCTGGCGATGGAGGCATCGCCCGATGGCGCCCTGCTCGCGGTGGGGGACGGCGAAGGCTATATCATGGTCGTGACGACCGACGGCTGGGACATCGTGAAGGATTTCCGCGCCACCACGCAGGGACCGATCTGGGCGTTGGCGTTTTCGCCCGATGGCGGCAACGTCCATGCCGGCGGTCTCGACAACCGGGTGCATTCCTGGCCCGTCGCCACGATGGACGATCACGGCAAGATGCAGACCGCCGACCGGTCCTTCCTCGCCGATCCCGCCGAGATGCCCAACGGCGAGCGGCAGTTCAAACGCAAATGCTCGATCTGCCACACCCTGACCCCCGGCAGCGACCGCCGCGCCGGTCCGACGCTCTATGATCTTTTCGGGCGGCAGGCGGGCACGGTCAGCGATTACAGCTATTCCGACGCGCTTGACGGCTCGGACCTGATATGGTCCGACGCGACCATCGACGCGCTTTTCGACATCGGACCCGAGCACTATATACCGGGGACCAAGATGCCCATGCAACGCATCACCGGCGCCGAGGACCGCGCCGACCTGATCGCCTATCTGCGCCGCGAGACGGCGCCAAAGGAGTAGACCATGAAAGCCATGCTTTTGGGATTTGTCGCGGTCGGCGTGATCGCATTCGGCGCCAACATGGTGCTGGAAGAGATGGGCTTCGGCGCCGCGGACGTGACGGCCAGCAAGAGCAACGTGCGGCTGGGGGATGCGGATACCGAGTAGCGCGGGTCCTGCCCCGTGGAACGCGCCAGGGTGATCGCGCGCGCCTACATCGCCGCGTCGAGAACGCCTTCCAGGGCCGCGTCGCTCAGCGTGACCGGGTTGCCCTTCATCGAAGACGCGCCCCGCGCTTCGGCGACAACTTGCGAAGGGTTCCCCAGCCCCTGTCCCATCTCCGCAAGGCGCGGCAGGCCCGCCGCGTCGATCCAATCCTCCAGACTGTCGAAGGCCGCATCGGGCGTGCAGCCGAAGGCCTGCGCGATCCAGCCCTGCACCTCGGCCATGCGCAGCGGCACGGCGCCCGCCGCGTGGTTCGCGCGCAGCACCGGCACGAGCAGCCGCCCGCAGATCGCGCCATGCGCCGCCCCCGTGCGGCCGCCGATCACTCCGGCAAAGCCATGCACCGCGCCCAGACCCGCGTTGGCCAGCGCGATGCCGCCATAAAGGCTGCAAAGCGCCATGTCGTCCCGTGCGCCCGCATCCTCTGCCCGCATCAGCGCCCGGAGCGCGCGCAGCCCGCGCGGGATCGCATCGCGGCAGAGAATGTCGGTCAGGGCGTTGGCCTTGCAAGACAGATATGGCTCGATCACCTGTGTCACCGCGTCGAGGCCCGAAGCGAGGGTCACGCCGCGCGGGCAATCATCCGTCAACGCCGGGTCGACCAGTGCAAGGTCTGCCAGCATCCGGGCATCGCGCAGGCTGACCTTGCGGCCCGCGTCCGGCACGCCGATGACCGCGTTCTTGGTGGCTTCGGCCCCGGTCCCGGCGGTGGTGGGCACGGCAACGAAGGGCAGCGGGGCAGCGCTGAGCGGTTTGCCGGCGCCCACGCCTTCCAGGTGGTCCAGCACCGCGCCCTGCCCCGGCGCGAGCGCCGCCAGCGCCTTGGCCAGGTCGATCACCGCGCCGCCGCCGAGACCGACCACCACGTCGGGCGCAAAGGCGCGGGCCTCAGTCAGACGCGTTTCCAGCAGCGGCAGGTCCGGCTCTCCGGCCCCGTGGAGCACCGAAACCTCGGCCCCTAGATCGTCCAGCGAAGCGCAGAGCGTCTCTGCCCATCGAGCGGACCCGCCACGCACCAGCAACACCCGGGCGCCCAGCGCGCGGACCTCGGCGGGGAGGCTGTCGCGCGCGCCACGGCCAAAGACGACGCGGCGCGGGGTCTGAAGCGAAAAACCCAGCGTCAAAACGCCATCGTCGCCTGGACCGCCCTCTGCCACGCGGCGTAGCGGTCGGCTCGTTTGTCCTCGGCCATGTCGGGCTGGAAATTCCGTTCGAGCGCCCAGCCTCGGGCAAATTCCTCCATGTCGGGATACAGGCCCGCCCGCTGTCCGGCCAGCCAGGCCACCCCCAGCGCGGTGGTTTCCAACACCTTGGGCCGGTCCACCGGCGCGCCGATGATGTCCGACAGGAACTGCATGGCATAATCGCTGGCGGACATGCCGCCATCGACCCGCAGCACCTGGTCGCCGCCCTCGGGCGTCCAGTCCGCATGCATCGCCTCGAGCAGATCACGGGTCTGGAAGCCCACCGATTGCAGCGCCGCCTTGGCGAATTCGGCAGGCCCCGAGTTGCGCGTCAGGCCAAAGATGGCGCCGCGGCATTCGGCGTTCCAGTAGGGCGCGCCGAGGCCGGTGAAGGCCGGGACCAGAACGACGTTCTGGTTGGCATCGGCGGTTTCCGCGAGCGGCTGCGTCTCTTTCGCCTCGCGGATGATCTTGAGCCCGTCGCGCAGCCATTGCACGACCGCGCCGGCAATGAAGATCGACCCTTCGAGTGCATAGGTGGGTTTGCCGTCAAACTGGTACGCGATGGTGGTGAGCAGCCGGTTCTTGCTGCGCACCGGCGTGTCGCCTGTGTTGAGCAGCGCGAAACAGCCGGTTCCGTAGGTGGATTTCAGCATTCCGGGCTGGAAGCACGCCTGGCCCAGGGTGGCCGCCTGTTGGTCTCCCGCGACGCCCAGGATCGGAATTTCACGTCCGAAAAGGTCCGGCCGGGTCATGCCGAAATCGGCGGCGGTGTCCTTGACCTCGGGCAGCATCTCCATGGGGATGTCGAAAAGATCGCAGATCGTCTTGGACCAGCGGCCCTTGCGGATGTCGTAAAGCAGCGTGCGCGCGGCGTTGGTGGCATCGGTCACATGCGCGGCCCCGCCCGTCAGCTTCCAGATCAGGTAACTGTCGACGGTGCCGAAGAGCAGCTTGCCCGCGCGCGCCTTTTCCCGCGCGCCTTCGACGTGATCGAGGATCCACTTGAGTTTCGTCCCCGAGAAATACGGGTCGAGCAGCAGGCCGGTGCGGTCGGTGAACATGTCCTCGTGGCCCTGCTCGCGCAGGTCGGCGCAGATGGGCGCGGTGCGGCGGTCCTGCCAGACAATGGCGCGATGCACGGCCTGGCCGGTTTCGGCGTCCCAGACCACGGTGGTTTCACGCTGGTTGGTGATGCCGATCCCGGCGATGTCCTCGGCCCGGATGCTGGCGCGTTCGATCACCTGGCGGCAGGTGCCGGCGGTTGTCGACCACAGGTCCGACACCTCGTGTTCGACCCAGCCGCTGTCGGGATAGTGCTGTTCGAACTCTTCCTGCGCGATGGCCGTGACCTTCATCGCCTCGTCAAAGAGGATTGCACGGCTCGATGTGGTGCCCTGATCGATGGCGAGAATATAGCGCATGGCCTCGTCCCTTTGCTGTCCGTGTTCTGCAAAAGGGACCACGCGGGTCCGGTCCCTTTGGCAGAGAACGCGTCGTGGCGTCAGCTAAACATGAAAAGGCCGGAGCCCCAAGAGGGAGGCTCCGGCCATTGTCGTCAGATCAGTTCCAGGAGGCGATCAGCTCGTCGTAGGAAACGGTCTGAGGCTCTTCTTCCTCGTTCTCCAGAGCCGGCTTCGGCGCACCCGGCTGGTCGAGCCAGTACTGCGCATCCTGCTCTTCGTTGAGGACCGGACCCAGGTCACCCTGCACGCCGGCACGCTCGAGACGCTCCATCACGCTCTCCATGTCCTCGCAGAGCTGGTCCAGAGCGGCCTGCGTGGTCTTGGCACCGGACATGGCATCGCCGATGTTCTGCCACCAGAGCTGCGCCAGCTTCGGATAGTCCGGAACGTTGGTGCCGGTCGGCGACCACTGTGTCCGTGCGGGCGAGCGGTAGAACTCGACCAGGCCGCCGAGACGCGGCGCGCGCTCGGAGAAGTGGTCCGACTGGATCGTCGATTCACGGATGAAGGTCAGGCCCACGTCCGATTTCTTCACGTCGACGGTCTTGGAGGTGACGAACTGCGCATAGAGCCAGGCGGCCTTGGCGCGGTCCACCGGGGTGGAGTCGAGGATCGTCCACGATCCCACGTCCTGATAGCCGACCTTCATGCCCTCTTCCCAGTAGGCGCCGTGCGGGCTGGGGGCCATGCGCCACTTGGGCGTGCCGTCCTCGTTCATCACCGGCAGGTCAGGCGTCACGGTCGCCGCGGTAAAGGCGGTGTACCAGAACATCTGCTGCGCGATGTTGCCCTGACCCGGGATCGGGCCGGCTTCGGAAAAGGTCATGCCGGCTGCCGACGGCGGCGAGTACTTCTGCAGCCACTCGATCGCCTTGTCGACCGCGTAGACGGCCGCGGGCGAGTTGGTGGCACCGCCACGATCGACACAGGCGCCGACGGGCTGGCTGTTCTCGTTGACGCGGATGCCCCATTCGTCGACCGGCAGGCCGTTGGGTTCACCGACGTCGCCCATGCCAGCCATGGACATCCACGCGTCCGTGTAGCGCCAGCCAAGCGACGGGTCCTTCTTGCCGTAGTCCATGTTCCCATAGACTTCGCCTTCGACACCCAGGTGCGACAGGTCGCGGCCGGTGAAGAACTCGGCGATGTCCTCGTAGGCGGACCAGTTCACCGGAACGCCCAGCTCGTAGCCGTAGGCTTCCTGGAAATCGGCCTTGTTCTTCTCGTCGTTGAACCAGTCATAGCGGAACCAGTAGAGGTTCGCGAACTGCTGGTCGGGCAGCTGGTAGAGGTTGCCATCGGGGCCGGTGGTGAACTCGGTGCCGATGAAATCCTCGAGGTCCAGCGTCGGCGAGGTCACGTCCGACCCTTCGCCCGACATCCACTCCGTCAGGTTGACCGCCTGGCCATAGCGCCAGTGCGTGCCGATCAGGTCGGAATCGTTGACGAAGGCGTCATAGACGTTCTGTCCCGACTGCATCTGCACCTGCAGACGCTCGACCACGTCGCCTTCGCCGATGAGGTCGTGGTTGACGGTGATGCCGGTGATCGCGGTAAAGGCCGGGGCCAGCACCTGGCTTTCGTATTCATGGGTGGTGATCGTTTCCGACACCACGTTGATCTCCATGCCCTGGAAAGGCTCCGCGGCATCGATGAACCACTGCATCTCGGCTTCCTGCTCTTCCCGGGTCAGGGTCGAGACATCGCCGATTTCGCTGTCAAGGAACGACTGCGCGGCCTCCATGTCAGCGAAGGCGGGGCCGGCCAGGACCAGCAGCGCCGCGGTTGTGGATTTGAGGTTGAGGTTCATTAGGTTCCTCCCGTTATTGAACCGTTTTGTAGTATCCGAGATCTCCTCGCGCCCCGGATGCGCCGTGATCTAGACGTAGCGGAACACCGCCACGGCGTAGACCAGGCAGACGAGCAGCGCGAAGGGTTGGTTCGCGCCGACGATCCCGAGCCAGGCCAGATTGATGAAGGCCGAGCCCAGAAGGGTGATGAAGAGGCGGTCGCCCCTTGTCGTTTCGATCCGAAGGATGCCCGTGCGGGGCGTCTCGGGAAATTTGATCGCCAGCACCGTGAAGGTGATGAGCAACAGCGCGATCACCGCGAAGAAGGCCGCCGTGGGCCATGTCCATGCCATCCATGCCATCAGTGTGTTCCCCTCTTGCTGGCGGCGCCCTGAGGTGCCGGTCTATTCGTTGCGAACCCGCGATCGGTCACGGGATCATCTCGCACCATCCGGTGTGGAACCAGCCGGTCTGCTGCAGGCGCCGTCCGTCCTTGTTGATGCTCTCGGCGTAGCACCATTTGCCGCGGCACTTGCGGGTGTCGATGGGCATCGAGTCGCCGTTGCGTACGCGCAGGATCTCCGAATAGTTCGACCCCGGCCCGCTGCGGATCGACAGGAAGCCGTCGCCGTTGGGATCGAGGTGCCGCATGATGCAGGCGGCTTCCCAAGGCTCGGCGGCCTGGGCGTGGGCGTCCGTGGCGGCGACCCCAGCGAAAAGCACCGGTGCCAGCGCAAAGGCAAACGCTGTGAACGCCCCGCGCAGCCCTCCCGCCCGGCCAAAGCCGGGCAGCGACCGACCTCCCCCCGGAGGTCGCTTTGGCGATTTGGCGCGCAGAATGGTCGACGGCGCTGCTTTGGGGTGATGACGCGGGCCGTAGGACGCACCAGCGCCCTCCAGGTCGGTCGCCGCCCGGCTTTGGTTTCGGAAAAGTTCCATCACACCCTCCCCAGGGCAAAGCCCTTCGCGATGTAGTTGCGCACGAAATAGATCACCAAGGCGCCCGGCACGATGGTCAGCACCCCCGCGGCGGCCAGCACGCCCCAGTCGACGCCGGCGGCACCCACGGTGCGGGTCATGGTGGCGGCGATGGGCTTTGCGTCCACGGAGGTCAGCGTGCGCGACAGCAGCAGCTCGACCCAGGAGAACATGAAGCAGAAGAAGGCCGCCACGCCGATGCCCGAGGCCACCAGCGGCATGAAGATCTTCACGAAGAACCGTCCGAAGCTGTAGCCGTCGAGGTAGGCGGTCTCGTCGATTTCCTTGGGCACGCCGCGCATGAAGCCTTCGAGGATCCAGACCGCCAACGGCACGTTGAAGAGGCAATGCGCCAGCGCCACCGCGATGTGCGTGTCGAAGAGGCCCACCGAGGAATAAAGCTGGAAGAACGGCAGCGCGAAGACCGCCGGCGGCGCCATCCGGTTGGTCAGCAGCCAGAAGAACAGGTGCTTGTCGCCCATGAAGCTGTAGCGAGAAAAGGCATAGGCGGCGGGCAGCGCGACCGAGATCGAGATCACCGTGTTGATGATCACGTAGATCAGCGAGTTCACGTAGCCCATGTACCAGCTCGCGTCCGTCAGGATGGTCGCGTAGTTCTCGAGCGTCAGGTCCCGCGGCCAGAGCGAAAAGGATCCGAGGATCTCGGTGTTGGTCTTCAGGCTCATGTTCAGCAGCCAGTAGATCGGCAGCATCAGGAACAGCAGGTAGAGCGTCATCACGATGACCGAGCCCTTGACCTTGAAGCGCTTCTTGGTGCCTTCGGCGGTCAGGTTGCCGGGGATCGCGGTGGTGGTTGCGTCGGTCATCTCAGCTCTCCCGTTTATCGAGGTTGACCATCACCGTGTAGAACACCCAGGAGATCAGCAGGATCACGAGGAAGTACATCAGGCTGAAGGCGGCGGCAGGGCCGAGGTCGAACTGTCCCAGCGCCATCTTCACGAGGTCGATGGACAGGAAGGTGGTGGCGTTGCCAGGTCCGCCGCCGGTGACGACGAAGGGCTCGGTATAGATCATGAAGCTGTCCATGAAGCGCAGCAGGATCGCGATCATCAGCACGCCCATCATCTTCGGCAGCTCGATAAAGCGGAACACGGCCCAGCGGCTTGCCTGGTCGATCTTGGCGGCCTGGTAATAGGCGTCGGGGATGGATTGCAGCCCGGCATAGGCCAGCAGCGCCACCAGCGAGGTCCAGTGCCAGACATCCATGACGATGAGCGTCGTCCAGGCGGCGAAAAAGCCCTGGGTGTAGTTGTATTCGATCCCCAGCGCATCCAGCGTATAGCCCAGCAGGCCGATGTCGACGCGGCCGAAGATCTGCCAGATCGTGCCAACCACGTTCCACGGGATCAGCAGCGGCAGCGACATGACGACAAGGCAGAAGCTGGCCCAGAAGCCTTTCTTGGGCATGTTGAGCGCCACGAAGATGCCCAGCGGGATCTCGATGGCGAGGATGATCGCGGAGAAGATCATCTGCCGCTGCAGCGCGTCCCACATGCGTTCGGATTCGAGCAGGTCTTCGAACCAGGCAAGGCCGGCCCAGAAGAACTGGTTGTTGCCGAAGGTGTCCTGCACCGAGTAGTTCACCACGGTCATCAGCGGGATCACGGCGGAGAATGCCACCAGCAGCAGCACCGGCAGAACCAGGAACCAGGCCTTTTGATTGACTGTCTTGTCCATTACGCGGCCTCCCCCTGCCGGGCGCCTTGCGGCGCGACGCGCCAGTCGTCGGCGTAAACGTTGACATGCGCCGGATCGAAGGTGACGCGGGTCATGTTGGCGCCGACCTCCTGCCCTTCCTCGGCGATGATGTTGATGTCGTGCCCTTCGAAACTCGCGCGAACGATCTTGTGGCGGCCCACGTCCTCGATCCGGTTGATCCGCACCGGCAGGCCCTCGTCGCGCGTCAGCGTGCAGAACTCCGGCCGCACGCCGATCTCAACCTTCCGGCCAGAGACCGCGTAGCCGTCACCGAGCGGTACTGCATGGCCCGAAACATGCGCCGTGGCGCCGTCGACCTGCGCGGGCAGCACGTTCATGCCGGGCGAGCCGATGAAATAGCCCACGAAGGTATGCGCCGGCGTCTCGAACAGCTCTTCGGGGGTGCCGATCTGCACGACGCGGCCGTCGTACATCACCACCACCTTGTCGGCGAAGGTCAGCGCCTCGGTCTGGTCGTGGGTCACGTAGATCATCGTGTGGCCGAAATCGTGGTGCAGCTTCTTCAGCTGCGTCCGCAATTCCCACTTCATGTGCGGGTCGATCACCGTCAGCGGCTCGTCGAACAGAAGCGCGTTCACATCCTCGCGCACCATCCCGCGGCCAAGGCTGATCTTCTGCTTGGCATCCGCCGTCAGGCCCCGGCACTTGCGGTCGAGCGTCGCCTCCATGCCGATCATCTGGCCGATCTGCTGCACGCGCTCGGCGATGTATTTCGGATCCTCGCCGCGGTTCTTGAGCGGAAAGGCGAGGTTCTGGCGCACGGTCATGGTGTCGTAGACCACCGGGAACTGGAACACCTGCGCGATGTTGCGCTGCGCCGTCGTGGTTTGCGTGACATCCTTGCCGTCGAACAGGATGCGTCCCTGAGATGGGTGAAGAAGACCCGATATGATATTGAGTAGCGTGGATTTTCCGCACCCCGAAGACCCAAGCAGCGCATAGGCTTCGCCGTCCACCCAGTCGTGGTTCAGCTCCTTGAGGGCATAGTCGTCCTCGGAGCCGGGGTTCGGCAGGTAGGAATGCGCGAGGTTGTCGAGCGTGATCTTGGCCATGGTTCCCCCTCAAGCCGCGAGCGCGTAGGAGGCCGGCGCCACCAGGCTGCCATCCTCGTCGAAAATGTAGACATGCTTCGGGTCGAGGTAGACGGTCAGCGCCTCGCCGATCGTCAGCTTGTGCACCCCGTGGAACAGCCCCACCCAGCGCGCGCCGTCGTGGTTAAGGTGCACAAAGGTTTCGGAGCCGGTCAGCTCGGTCACCACCAGCTCTGCCGAAAAGGCCATCGCTTCGCCGGAATGCTTGTTGATTTCCAGATGGTTGGGGCGGAACCCTGCGGTATAGGTGCCGTCCTGAAGCTGGGCCAGCTTGCCCGCCGCCGGGGCGTTCTGCCCGTCGCCGAAATGCAGCGCATCGCCGCGCTTGGTCATCTGCAGGAAATTCATCGGCGGATCGGAAAACACCCGCGCCGTGGTGGCGTCGACCGGCTGGCGGTAGACCTCGGGCGTCGGGCCGAACTGCGTCACCCGGCCCTGCCAGAGCGTCGCGGTGTTGCCGCCCAGAAGCAGCGCCTCTTCGGGTTCGGTGGTGGCGTAGACAAAGATGCTGCCCGCCTCTTCGAAGATCTTGGGGATCTCGATCCGCAGCTCCTCGCGCAGCTTGTAATCGAGGTTGGCCAGCGGCTCGTCCAGCAGCACCAGACCCGCATCCTTGACCAGCGCCCGCGCCAGCGCGCAGCGCTGCTGCTGACCGCCGGACAGTTCCAGCGGCTTGCGATCGAGCATCGGTGTCAGCTTCATCAGGTCCGCGGATTTGCGCACCGCCGCGTCGATCTCGTCACGCGACTTGCCGATGATGCGCATCGGCGAGGCGATGTTGTCGTAGACCGACATCGACGGGTAGTTGATGAACTGCTGATAGACCATGGCGACCTTGCGGTCCTGCACCCGCATCCCGGTCACATCCTCGCCCTGCCAGAAGATTTTTCCGGTGTTCGGCACATCCAGCCCGGCCATCAGCCGCATCAGGGACGTCTTGCCCGCGGTCGTCGGCCCCAGCAGCACGTTCATCGTGCCCTTGTCCAGCGTCAGATCGGTCGGGTGGATATGCGTCTGCCCGCCCACCACTTTGGACACACCTCGAAGCTCGAGTGTCATCGTTCCCCTCCCTTTGCCCGGGTCGGCGCCGCTTATTCGGCGGCTTCCTTGCGGGTTTGGTGCCGTTTGTCCGACATCCAGTTATCCAGTTTCGCGATCTCGTCCGTGCTTAGACGCAGACCCAGTTTGTTGCGGCGCCAGACCACGTCCGCCGCGGTGCAGGCGAATTCACGGTCCATCAGCCAGTTTATTTCCCGCGCCGTCAAGGTTGCCCCGAAGGCGTCGCCCAGGTCGGCTTCGGTCCTGGCGTCGCCCAGAACGTCCCAGGCCTCTGTCCCGTAGGCGCGCACCAGGCGGCGCGCCCAGAATGGTGAGAGGAAGCCGTAGTCCTTGCCCAGCTTCTCGACCAGCCCGTCGAAGTCGCGGACCTTGAAGTCGCCGCCGGGCAGTGGCACGCCCGCGGTCCAGTGGCCGCTGGTGCCGGGAAAGAACGGCACGATCTTGTCGAGCGCGCCTTCGGCCAGCTTGCGATAGGTGGTGATCTTGCCGCCGAAGACGTTGAGCACCGGCGCGCCGCCGTCATCCTCGACCTTGAGCGTATAATCCCGAGTCGCCGCCGTGGCGCTGCTGGCGCCGTCATCGTAGAGCGGGCGCACACCGGAATAGGACCAGACCACGTCTTCGGCCGTCACCGGCTTTTCGAAATACTGCGAGGCGAAGGCGCAAAGGTAATCGCGCTCTTCCGGGGTGCAGACGGGGCGCTTGTCGGGGTCGCTGTGTTCGGCATCGGTGGTGCCGATCAGGGTGAAGTCTGTCTCGTAGGGGATCGCGAATATGATCCGGCCGTCTTCGCCCTGGAAGAAATAGCACTTGTCGTGATCGTAGAGCTTTTTCGTCACGATATGACTGCCGCGCACCAGCCGCACGCCTTCGCGAGAATTGATGCGGATCTTGGTCTGGATGATGTCGCCGACCCACGGCCCGCCCGCATTCACCAGCATCCTGGCCTTGTGTGTCGCCTGCGCGCCTGTGTCGACGTCTTCGGTCACGATCTCCCAGTGATCATCGACGCGCGCCGCCGACACGACCTTGGTGCGGGTGCGGATCGTGGCGCCGCGGATCGCCGCGTCGCGGGCATTCAGCACGGTGAGGCGCGAATCCTCGATCCAGCAATCGGAATATTCGTAGGCCTGGGTGAACTTGTTCTTGATCGGCGCCCCCTCGGGCCCCTTGCGCAGATCGACCGTCTTGGTGCCCGGCAAGATCTCGCGCCCGCCCAGGTTGTCATACATGAAAAGCCCGAGCCGGATCAGCCAGGCCGGGCGGCGCCCCTTCATCCAGGGCATGACGGTGTTCAGAAGCTTCGACGTCGGCGTCGAATTCTCGAACCGCATGTCCTTGTGATAGGGCAGGACGAAACGCAGGGGCCAGGAGATGTGCGGCATCGCCTTGAGCAGTACCTCGCGTTCGACCAGCGCCTTGCGGACAAGATTGATCTCGAAATACTCGAGATAGCGCAGCCCGCCGTGGAAAAGCTTGGTCGAAGCGGAAGACGTGGCCGAGGCCAGGTCGTTCATCTCTGCCAGCGTAACGCTCAGGCCGCGGCCCGCGGCGTCACGCGCGATGCCGGCACCGTTGATGCCCCCGCCGATGATGAACAGGTCGACGGTGTCGGTCGTGTGGTCGGTCCGGGTCGTAGACATGGCCCCCTCCCGTGGACGATGTTCGCCGATATACTGTTGCGTTCCGCGCGAAAAGGAAAGTCAAAAATTTTCGATTTTTTTCCTTTTAATTTTATTATTCCTATTCAATGCGTTACGCAGCCCCTCACGGCGATATGCCGACTAAGCAGGCAAAACTTCGGGCGGGCTTGCGCAGGATTTGTGCGGAATCGACACAGAAAACCGAAAATGTGTTTGACCCCTCGCCAAACCGCGCATTTTCGCGCTAAAACGAAAACACATACCGTCTTGTGGCCCGGGGAGGAGCCATGTCCCAGACGTTTCGCCTGCCGGAAATACTCGAAATTGCCCGGAAAGAGGGCAAGGTCACCGTCGAGTCGCTGGCCGACCGCTTTGGCGTCACCCTTCAGACGATCCGCCGCGACCTGACCGAGCTGGCCGATGCCGGACGGCTGGAACGGGTCCATGGCGGCGCTGTGCTGCCCTCGGGCACCAGCAACATCGACTACGAGGAGCGCCGGTCGCTCAATGCCGCCGCCAAGGCCGCCATCGCCCGCGCCTGTGTGGCCGAGATCCCCGAGGATGCGTCGCTGTTCCTGAACATCGGCACCAGCACCGAGGCCGTGGCGCAGGCGCTGCGTGGCCACGAGAACCTGCTGGTGGTCACCAACAACATGAACGTGGCCTATATCCTCAACACCAACCCCGCCTGCCGCACGGTCGTGACCGGCGGTACGCTGCGCCGCTCGGACGGCGGGCTGATCGGGAATCTGGCCACCGACACGATCCAGCAGTTCCGTTTCGATATTGCCGTGGTCGGCTGCTCGGCGCTGGACGAAGGCGGCGAGATGCTGGATTTCGACATAGAAGAGGTCGGCGTCAGCCAGGCGATCATCGACCGGTCGCGCAAGGTCTTTCTTGTCGCGGACAATTCGAAATTCCTGCGCTCGGCGCCGGTGCGGATCGCGTCACTGTCGGACGTGGACACGGTCTTCACCGACGCACCCCTGCCGCCGCGCCTGGCGGCATTGTGCAAGGACTGGGGTACCCGGGTGGTGGTCTGCCCGGCGGTCTGAAGCGGCCCGCTCAGGGCTGGGCGCGGGCGATGATCTCGGGCACGTCCTCGGCACTGTCGGGTGCCCGGTGCGGATCGTCCAGTGTTGGCACCTCGCGTGTCCACCCGACATAGGGCTGCGCCTGCGACCGGTCGTAAAGCGCACGCAGGGCCAGCAGCGGCGCGTCGGACCAGTCGATGCGCAGACTCAGCGGCGCCTGCCCGCGGCCCACGCACAACAGCGCCGCAGAGGCCAACCCGCGCGTGTCGCCGCCCGCCACCGCTGCCGCATCGAGCGCTGCCAGCAGCCGCTCTGCCAGCGGACCGGTCGCGGCGAGATAGCCCTGCATGCAGGCTTCGAGCACCGCTTCGGACAGCAGCATGTTGCCCGCGACGACCACGCCCGTCGCGGTGCGCGCCGAGGCGGCGGGCACGCTTTGCGCGCCGGTGAAATGACCGATGCCGCCGTGCATGTCGAGCGCGCTGAGCTGGCGGAACTCCTTCCCGGTGTCCGGGCCGATCACCTGCACCACCGCTTCGGACGCGCTGGCGCCGCCGCGCATCCGCCCCAGCACCGCCCGCCCCCAGAGCGTGCTGGGCGCGGTGCCCTGCGACGCCGACAGCCCCGATTCGGCATCGCCGCGCAGCACCCAGCCGCCGACGCACAGGCTGCCGGTGGCCGCGGCACCGCCGTAAGTGCCTGTTTCGGGATCATATGCGAGGATCGAGATGGTCATGCAGGGGCCTTTTCCGCGTTCGGCTGGAATTTATCATGACAAATCGCGCGCAGCGTATTTATCATGATAATTAATGACAGGATGAACAGGAGAGGTAAATCCCGATGGCACTGATGCAATGGACCCGCCGCGCGGCGCTGATCGCGGCGCTGGCCGCCACCACCGGCCTGACCGCCCTCGCCCCCGCCCCCGCCACCGCGCAAACGCCGCCCGGCGTGCTGATCGTCGGCCAGATCGCCGAGCCCAAGGCGCTGGACCCGGCGGCGGTCACGGCGGTCAACGATTTCCGCATCCTGATGAACATGTATGACGGCCTGGTGCGCTACAAGGACGGCACGCTCGAGGTCGAACCGGCGCTGGCCACCGACTGGACGATCAGCGACGACGGCACCGAGTACACCTTTACCCTGCGCGAGGGCGTGACCTTTCACGACGGCAGCGCCTTCGATGCCGAGGCGGTGAAGTTCAACTTTGACCGGATGCTGAACGAGGATCACCCCTATCACGACACCGGCCCCTTCCCGCTCGCCTTCTTCTTCTCGGCGGTCGAAGAGGTCACGGTCGTGGACCCGCAGACGGTCACGTTCACCCTGAACGCCCCCTACGCGCCGTTCCTGTCGAACCTCGCCTATCCCACCGGCCTGATCGTGTCGCCCGCCGCGGTGGAACAGCACGGCGCGGATTTCGGCCGCAACCCGTCGGGCACCGGCGCCTTCACCTTCGCCGAATGGCGCAGCAACGAAGCGGTGGTGGTCGAGGCCAACCCCGACTACTGGGACGGCGCGCCGGACCTGCAGGCGGTGGTCTTCCGCCCGATCACCGACGCCAACACCCGCACCGCCGAGATGCTGGCGGGCGGCATCGACCTGATGGTCGAGGTGCCCCCGGTGTCGCTGTCGGAATTCCAAGGCGACGGCTACACCCTGCACGAACAGGCCGGCCCGCACGTCTGGTTCCTGATCCTCAACGCCAAGGAAGGCCCGTTCGCGGAAAAGGCCGTGCGCCAGGCGGCGAACTACGCGGTGAACAAGACCGCGCTGGTCGAGAACGTGCTGGAAGGCACCGCCGAGGTCGCCGCCGGCCCCACGCCTCCGGCCTTCGCCTGGGCCTACAACGAAAGCCTGGAGCCCTACCCCTACGATCCCGACAAGGCCCGCGACCTGCTGGCCGAGGCCGGGATGGAAGCGCCCGAGGTCACCTTCTACGTCACCGAAGGCGGGTCCGGCATGCTCGACCCCATCGCCATGGGCACCGCGATCCAGGCCGACCTCGAAGCCGTGGGGTTCGACGTCAGCATCGAGACCTACGAATGGAACACCTTTCTGGGCAACGTGAACCCGGGCCTCGAGGGCAAGGCCGACATGGCCGAGATGGCCTGGATGACCAACGATCCGGACACCCTGCCCTACCTCGCCCTGCGCACCGATGCCTGGCCCGACGCGGGCGGGTTCAACTCGGGCTACTACTCCAACGAAGAGGTCGACCGCCTGCTCGAAGAGGCCCGCGTGGCGACGGATCAGGACACCCGTGCGGAGCTTTACAAGGAGATGCAGGAGATCGTGCAGGAGGACGCGCCCTGGGTCTTCGTCGCCAACTGGAAGCAGAACGCGGTGACCAGCGACCGGGTCGAGAATTTCACCCTGCAGCCGTCGTTCTTCCTGCTGCTGGACGACGTGGTGAAGAACTGAGGCCAAGACGCCTGCCGCCCCCGGCAGGCCGTCTTCCGGGCGCGGCGCCTCCCCCCGCGCCCGGAATTTTCGAAAATTCCGTTCCGATTTCCTGCAGGAAATCGCCGCCAGGAGGCAGACCTTGGGACGCTACATCGTCAAACGCCTGATCTCGGCCATTCCCGTGCTCTTCGGCATCACGCTGATCGTCTTTCTCATCATGGCGATGATCCCCGGCGATCCGGCCACGGCGATCCTCGGCAGCTATGCCACGCCCGAGAACGTCGCCAAGCTCAACCGCGACCTCGGGCTCGATGCGCCGCTCTGGCAGCGCTATTTCATCTGGCTCGGCAACATGCTCACGGGCGATTTCGGGCAAAGCTTCGCGCTCAACCGTCCCGTCCTCGACGAGGTGCTGGAGCGGTTCCAGGCGACGCTGATCCTCGCCGGCACCGCCTTTGTCCTCTGTTCGGTCTTCGGCATCATCGCCGGCGTGATATCGGCGGCGAACCAGTACGGCTTTGCGGACAAGGCAATCACCTTCGTGGTGCTGCTGGGCATCTCGATCCCGTCCTTTTTCCTCGGCATGATGATGATCCTGTGGTTTTCGGTAAACCTGCGCTGGTTCCCGGTCTCGGGCATGTGGCCGATCTACGGCGACCGAAACCTGTCAGCGCTGCTGTCGCACCTCACCCTGCCCGCCATCGCGCTCGCCGTGGTCGCCACCGGCGTCGTCGCGCGGCTGTCGCGCTCCGCCATGCTCGAGGTGCTGCGGCAGGACTACATCCGCACAGCGCGGGCCAAGGGGGTGCACGAACGCGGGGTGATCTGGCGCCATGCCCTGCGCGCGGCGATGGTGTCGATCATCCCGGTGCTGGGCATCCAGGCGGGATTCGTGCTGTCGGGGGCGGTCTATATCGAGATCGTGTTCCAGTGGCCGGGCGTGGGCCGGATGCTGGTCGATGCGATCCTGACCCGCGATATCCTGCTGGTGCAGGGCGGCGTGGTCTTCGTCGCTGCTTGCTACGTGCTCTTCAACATCGCGGTGGACGTGGCGCAAAGCCTGCTAGACCCGAGGATCAAGACATGACGGCCTTCCTGACCCTGCTGGCGCGCAACCGGCTGGCGCTGGCCGGGCTGGTGGTGATGACCGTGGTCGTGGTGCTGGCGCTGATCACGCCGCTCTTGCCTCTGGCCGATCCGGACGTGACCGACACTGGAAACCGCTTCGTGCCGCCGCTCTCCGAAGGCGCCTGGCTCGGCACCGATCATCTGGGCCGCGACCTGCTGAGCCGCCTGCTCTGGGGCACGCGGCTGAGCCTCGCGGTGGGTTTCGCCGCCGCCGTCGCCGCCGCCACAATCGGTGCGGCCATCGGCATGATCGCCGGGTTCTACGGCGGGCGCGTCGACAACGTCATCATGCGCGCCGTCGACATGCTCATGGCCTTTCCCTATATCCTGTTGGCGCTGGCCATCGTCGCGGCCCTTGGGCCGGGGCTGATCAATGCGCTGATCGCCGTGGCCGCCGTGAACGTGCCCTTCTTCGCGCGCAACATCCGCGGCATCACCGTGGGCATCGCCAACAAGGAATTCGTCGATGCGGCGCGGCTTTCGGGCCTGTCAAATGCCCGCATCATCCTGACCGAGGTGCTGCCCAACGTGGTGCCGGTGATCGTCATCGCCATGTCGACCACTATCGGCTGGATGATCCTCGAGACCGCCGGCCTGTCCTTCCTCGGCCTCGGGTCGCAGCCGCCGCAGGCGGACCTGGGCTCGATGCTGGGCGAGGCGCGCTCCGCGCTCATCACCAATCCGCACACCTCCGTGGTGCCGGGTCTGATGATCCTGGTGATCGTCATGGCGATCAACCTGCTGGGCGACGGGGTGCGCGATGCGCTCGACCCGCGGCTCAAATCCGGCGCGCTGAGCCGCCCCATGGCGGCCACCCGCGTCGACCGCCGCGGCGCGGTTCCCCCCGCACAGGACGCGGGCGCCGTGCTGGACATCGCCGGCTTGCAGACCCAGTTCCACATCAAGGACCGCGTCTACCGCGCCGTCGGCGGGGTCAGCCTGTCGGTGAAGCCCGGCGAATGCCTCGGGATCATCGGCGAGTCGGGCTCCGGCAAATCCGTAACCGCGCTGTCGATCATGGGGCTCGTCGCCTCCCCGCCCGGTGTCATCATCGGCGGCGCCGCGCGGCTGCACGGAGACGACCTCATCGGAATGCCCTACCGGCAGTTGCGCGACCTGCGCGGGCGGGCGGTGTCCTACATCTTCCAGGACCCGCAGGCGACGCTGCACCCGCTCTATACCGTGGGCGACCAGCTGATCGAGGCGATCCGCGCGCACCGCCCGATCTCGGCCAGGGCGGGCCGCACCCGCGCGGTCGAGCTGCTGAAGGCCGTGCGCATCCCCAACGCCGCGAACCGCATCGGCAACTACCCGCACGAGATGTCGGGCGGCATGCGCCAGCGGGTCGGCATCGCCATGGCGCTGGCCAACGAACCCGAGATCATCATCGCCGACGAACCCACCACTGCGCTCGACGTCACCGTGCAGGCGCAGATCCTGGCGCTGCTGGACGACCTGCGCCGGTCGCGGGGCCTGGCAATCGTCTTCATCACCCACGATTTCGGCGTCGTCGGCCAGCTTTGCGACCGCGTTGCGGTGATGTACGCGGGCAAGATCGTCGAAGCCGGCCCGACCCGCGCCGTGCTCGACGCGCCGAGGCACCCGTATACGGCACGGCTCATCGACTGCGTGCCGGAACTGGGCGGCGGCAAACGACGGCTCGAGGCCATTCCCGGCCTGCCGCCGGTGGTCGACAAGCTGCCCCACGGCTGCGCCTTCGCCGACCGCTGCGACCGGGCGCAGGGGCTCTGCCGCGCCGGCACCGTCGAGCTGGAGCACACGGGCGCGCGGGCCGTGCGCTGCCACTTCCCCGTTACCGAAAGGCAGGCCGCCGAATGACCGCCGCACTGAAACTCACCAACCTGTCCAAGACCTTCGACATCGGCGGCGGCCTGTTCTCGGCCCCCAAGGCAGGCGTGCGGGCGGTGCATCCCACCGACCTCACCGTCGCCGCCGGAGAGACGCTGGGCATCGTCGGCGAGTCGGGCTGCGGCAAGTCCACCTTGGCGCGGATGCTGGTGGGGCTGCTGCCACCCAGCACCGGCACGATCGAGATCGAGGGCGCGGCGCTCGACACCGCCGATCCGGCGGTCTTCGGCAAACGCATCCAGTACGTGTTCCAAGACCCGATCAGTTCGCTCAACCCGCGCAAAACCATTCGCCAGATCATGGAGGCGCCGCTGAAGCGTCTGCATGGCATGGGCCGGGCCGACCGCGCCGCGCGCATCTCCGAGATTTTCGCCAGCGTGAACCTGCGCGAGGAATTCCTCGACCGCTATCCGCACGAGTTTTCCGGCGGACAGGCGCAGCGCATCGGCATCGCCCGGGCGCTGGCGGCAGAGGCGCGCATCCTGATCCTCGACGAGCCGGTCTCGGCGCTCGACGTGTCGGTGCAGGCGCAGGTGCTGAACCTTCTGGCCGACCTCAAGCGCGACTTCGGCCTGACCTACCTGTTCATCACGCACGATCTGTCGGTGGTCGAGGCGGTGAGCGACCGCATCGCGGTACTCTACTTCGGCTCTGTAGTGGAACTGGGCCGGGCCGAGGACATCTTCCGCGCGCCGATGCATCCGTATACGAAGCTTCTGGCCGACAGCGCCCCGGTGGTTGGCCGCGCGCTCACGGCCCCCGAAGGCGGCGAGACGGAGCTGCCGGACCCGCTGAACCCACCCTCGGGCTGCGCCTTCCGCGCCCGTTGCCCCCGGGCCACGGCCCTCTGTGCCAGCGCCCCGCCGCCTCTGCAGGCGCGGGCCGACGGGCGCGAGGTGGCCTGCTATCACCCGCTGGACGGCTGAAGCGGGCACCGGAAAACACGTGTTTTCCGGTCCGAAATTCCCGAGAATTTCGGCGCCCCGCGTCAGAGCGGCAGCGCGGTCGTCGACTTGATCTCCTCCATCGACAGCAGCGCCGTCACGTTGTGCACCCGCACCTCCGAAATCAGCGCCTGGTAGAAGGCGTCGTAGGCGCGCGCGTTCTTGACCCGGACCTTGAGGATATAGTCGATGTCGCCCGCCAGCCGGTGCGCCTCCTGCACCTCCGGGCGTTCCTGCAAAGCCTTGAGAAAGGCGCGCTGCCAGGCCGCCTCGTGTTCGCTGGTGCGGATCAGGACGAAGAAACAGGCCTCGAATCCCAGCGCCTCGGCATCCAGCGCCACCGTCTGCGCGCCGATCACCCCGGCCTCGCGCAATTTGCGGATGCGGTTCCAGACCGGCGTCTTCGACGACCCCACGGCCTTGGCGATATCGTCCAGCGACCGGCTGGCATCCTGTTGCAGCTCCGCAAGGATTTTCCGGTCCACCTCGTCTATCCGCACCATTATTCCGCCTTTCCCGTTCCGGCGGAACCCATCGTCCGCACCTCGCCGCCATTTAGAACAAGTGTCCTTGTTTTTTCAATCCCCTAGCCAAAAACCGGGACAGAATTCTATATCTTACCCCAAGCGACAACAGCGCCGGAGGCCGCCACATGCAACATTTCCCCATCTTCGTCGCCCTCGCCGGACGGCGCGTGGTGCTGTCGGGCGGTGGCGAGGCGGCGCTGGCCAAGCTGCGGCTGCTGCTCAAGACCGAAGCGCATCTGACCGTGGTCAGCCCGGACCCGGCCCCCGAGATCGACGCCTGGGAAGCCGCCGGAAAGGTGCAGGTCATCCGCCGTCCGATGGAACCCGGCGACGCCACCTGCGCCGTGCTGTTCTACGCCGCCGACGAGGACGCCGCCGAAGATGCCCGCACGACGCAGCTCGCGCGGGCCGACGGGGCGCTGACCAACATCGTCGACAACCTGGGCGACAGCCAGTTCATCACCCCCGCCATCGTCGACCGCGATCCGGTGACCGTCGCCATCGGCACCGAAGGTGCGGCCCCCGTGCTGGCGCGCCGGATCAAGGCCGATCTTGAGGAACGCCTGCCGACCGGCCTTGGAACGCTCGCGCGGATCGGCAAGGCCTTCCGCAAGGTCGCCGATGCCCTGCCCATGGGCCGCAAGCGCCGCGACTTCTGGGCAGAGTATTACTTCGACGCCGGCCCCCGCGCCCTGACAGAGGGCGAGGACAAGGTGCGCGAAACGCTGGACGCGCTTCTGACGCGGCACCTCGACACCTCCGAAAAGCCCGGCCATGTGGCCTTTGTCGGCGCGGGCCCCGGCGATCCGGAACTGCTGACGCTCAAGGCCCGCAAGGCGCTCGACACCGCCGACGTGGTGATCCACGACCGGCTCATCAGCCCCGAGATCCTCGAACTCGCCCGCCGCGAGGCGCTGATGATCGACGCCGGCAAGGAAGGCTTCGGCCCCTCGATGTCGCAGGCCGACATCAACGCGCTGATCGTCGAACATGCGCAAGCCGGCGCGCAGGTCGTGCGGCTCAAATCCGGCGACTGCACCGTCTTCGGACGACTCGACGAGGAAATTGACGCCTGCACGGACGCCGGCGTCACCTGGCACATCGTGCCCGGCATCACCTCGGCCTCTGCCGCCGTCGCCACCATCGGCCAGAGCCTGACACGGAGGGACCGCAACGGATCGGTGCGATTTCTCACCGGACACGACATGAAGGGCTTTGCCGATCACGACTGGAAGACGCTGGCCCGCCCCGGCGAGGTCGCGGCGATCTACATGGGCAAGAAGGCCAGTCGTTTCATCCAGGGCCGCCTGATGATGCACGGCGCCGATCCGGCGACGCCGGTGACGGTGATCGAGAACGCCTCGCGCCCCGATCAGCGCGTGGTTGCCACACGCCTGTCGCAACTGCCTGCCACACTGACCGAAGCGGCGCTGACCGGCCCCGCCCTGCTGCTTTACGGCCTGGCGCCGCGCGCCGCGCAGACAGCACTCGACACCCTTTCGGAACAGGAGTTTGCCTGATGCCCCGTGACTTCACCCCCAAGGTCGTGACCGCCAACGCGCTGCTCGAAGGCGACGTGGTCTATCTCGACGACAACGGCAACTGGACCCGCGACCTGGCCCGCGCCGCGATCATCACCGACGAGGCCGATGCGCAGGTCCGCCTGCTCGACGCCTCTTCACGGCCCGCAGAGGCGGTGGGCGCCTATCTCGCCGACGTGAAGCCTGGCCCCAACGGCCCCGAGCCGGTGCATTTCCGCGAGGAGTTCCGCCGCACCGGCCCTTCGAACCACTTCCACGGCAAGCAGGCGGATCTCTGATCCCCGACCTTCCGACGAACGATCGCGCCTGGTCCCGCCGCCGCAGGCCGGACCGGGCGCCCACAGAAAGGACCGGACGATGTACAGCTATTCCGATTTCGACGCCGCCTTCGTGGCCGAGCGCAACCACCAGTTCCGCGCCCAGGTCGAGCGCCGCATCGACGGATCGCTCACCGAGGACGAGTTCAAGCCGCTGCGCCTGATGAACGGGCTCTACCTGCAGTTGCACGCCTACATGCTGCGCGTCGCCGTGCCCTACGGCACGCTCTCGAGCGTGCAGATGCGGCAGTTGGCCTATATCGCCGAGCGCTGGGACAAGGGCTACGGCCATTTCACCACGCGTCAGAACATCCAGTTCAACTGGCCGCAGCTGCGCGACGTGCCGGACATGCTCGACGCGCTGGCCGAGGTGCAGATGCACGCCATCCAGACCTCCGGCAACACCATCCGCAACGTCACCGCCGACCACTTCTCGGGCGCCGCCGCCGACGAGGTCGCGGATCCGCGCCCGGTGGCCGAGCTCATCCGCCAGTGGTCCACCGACCATCCGGAATTCCAGTTCCTGCCGCGCAAGTTCAAGATCGCCGTGACCGGCTCGCAGGCCGACCGCGCGGTGATCCGCGCCCATGACATCGGGCTGCGGGTGCTCGAACGGAACGGGGAACAAGGCTACGAGGTGATCGTCGGCGGCGGTCTGGGCCGCACCCCGATGATCGGCAAGACCCTGACGGAGTTTCTGCCCAAGGCCGACCTGCTGCCCTATCTCGAGGCCATCGTGTCGGTCTGGAACCTGCTCGGGCGCCGCGACAACAAGTTCAAGGCCCGGATCAAGATCACCGTGCACGAGAACGGCATCGACGAAATCCGCCGGCTGGTGGACGAACGGTTCGCCGAGACGCGCACGGCCTTCTCGGGCGTCGACCAGGAGATGCTGCGCGCCATCGAGGCGCAGTTCGCCGCCCCCGCTTTCAAGCAGGCCGGGACCGAGGCCTACGATCTTGCCTACGACGCCGATCCGGTCTTCCGCTCCTGGGCCGACACCAACCTGACCGCGCATCGCGCCGACGGGTATGCCATCGTGCAGATCAGCCTCAAGGCCCACGGCGCGACGCCGGGCGATGCCTCGGCCGAGCAGATGCGCGTCATGGCGGACCTCGCCGAGCAATACGCCCACGGCGAGCTGCGCGTCAGCCACGAGCAGAACATCGTCCTGCCGCATGTGCACAAATCCGACCTGCCGCAGATCCACGCGGTCCTGCAGCAGCATGGTCTTGCCACGGCCAATATCGGCCTGATCTCGGACATCATCGCCTGCCCCGGCATGGATTATTGCGCCCTGGCCACCGCCCGGTCGATCCCTATCGCCCAGCAGATCGCCACGCGCTTCGACGACCTCAAGCGCGAACACGAGATCGGCGATCTCAAGATCAAGATCTCGGGCTGCATCAACGCCTGCGGCCATCACCACGTGGGCCACATCGGCATCCTCGGTCTCGACCGCGCGGGCGTGGAGAACTACCAGATCACCCTGGGCGGCGATCACACCGAAACTGCGGCGCTGGGTCAGCGCACCGGTCCGGGCTTTCCGGCCGAAGAGATCGTGGGCGCGGTGGAAACCATCGTCGACACCTATCTCGACATCCGCACCAGTGCTGAAGAGACCTTTATCGAGACCTTCCGCCGCACCGGCATGGCGCCCTTCAAGGCTGCGCTCTACCCGGAAAAAGAGGAAAAACGCGATGCGGCCTGAACGCATCTTGGCCCACGAGGACGCCCATCCGGGCGGACCGAGTGCGCCCGACCGCACCGCATTGCGCGCCCGTGTCGCGGCGCTGAACGCCCGCTACCGCAATCACGGGGCGACGGCAGTTCTGCGCGGCGCCCTGCGCGACCCGGAAGCGGGCCGCATCGCCATGGTGTCGAGCTTCGGCGCGGAGTCGGTGGCGCTGCTGCACCTCGTCGCCATGGTCGACAACCGCACGCCGGTGCTCTTCATCGACACCCGGATGCTCTTTGCCGAAACCCTCGTCTACCAGGCCGAGGTGGCCGAGCGTCTGGGCCTGCGCGACGTCCGCATCCTGCAGACGCCCGACGACATGCTGGCCGAGAAAGACCCCTACGGCGCGCTGAAGTTCTCCGACCCGGACGCCTGCTGCACCTTGCGCAAGACCGTGCCGCTGGAACGCGCCCTGCAGGGCTTCGACGGCTGGATCACCGGGCGCAAGCGCTACCAGTCGGGCACCCGTGCCAGCCTCGACTTCTTCGAACTCGAAGAGGCGACGGGCCGGATCAAGGTCAACCCGATGGCGCATTGGGCACCCGAGGACGTGCGCGCCTACATGGAGGAAAACCGCCTGCCCCGGCACCCGCTGGTGGCGCAGGGCTATCCCTCCATCGGCTGCGCCCCCTGCACCAGCAAGGTCGCGCCGGGAGAAGACCCGCGGGCGGGCCGCTGGCGCGGTCAGGACAAGAACGAATGCGGCATCCACTTTCTGGATGGACAGGCCGCGCGACAGAAAAAAGGAGAGACCGCATGAGCGTGATCGTGACCGACAGCGGCTTCGGCCCCGACGATTTCACCGGCGAGATCCTCGATCTCGCCTCCGACACCGCGCCCGAGGCGCTGGAGGCCGGGACGAACGCCGATCTGGTGCGCATCGACTTCCCCAGTTCCGCAGATGGCCGCGGCTTCACCCTGGCCCGGCTCCTGCGCCTGCGCGGCTACCGGGGCCGCCTGCGCGCCCGCGGTCACGTGATCGCGGATCAGTATGCCATGGCCCGGCGCGCCGGTTTCGACGAGGTGGAGATCTCCGACGATCTGGCCGCCCGTCAGCCGCAGGACCAGTGGATGTTCCGCGCCGACTGGCAGGCCCATGACTATCAGTCGCGGCTGCGCGGCTGATCCGGCCCTTTCCACACCCTTCCGAATTCCCTAAGACAGAGGCCGCGGGTCTGCCCGCGATGACATGACATGACCGAGCAACGCCCCGTGCAAGACGCCAAAGCCATCAAAGTTCCCGCCCTGCCCGATGCGCAGACCGTGACCGAGGTGAAACACTGGACCGACCGGCTGTTCTCCTTCCGCTGCACGCGGCCCGCATCGCTGCGGTTCCGGTCGGGCGAATTCGTGATGATCGGCCTGATGGGCGACCCGGACCCCAAGACCGGCAAGCAGAAGCCGCTGCTGCGCGCCTATTCCATCGCCTCGCCGTCCTGGGACAACGAGCTTGAATTCTACTCGATCAAGGTGCCGGACGGCCCCCTGACCTCGCGGCTGCAGCACATCCAGCCCGGCGACGAGATCATCCTGCGCCCGAAACCCGTGGGCACGCTGGTGCACGACGCGCTGCTGCCGGGCAAGCGGCTCTGGCTCTTCGCCACCGGAACCGGCTTTGCGCCTTTCGCCTCCCTGCTGCGCGACCCGCAGACCTACGAGGATTACGACGAGGTCATCATCACCCACACCTGCCGCGAGGTCGGAGAGCTGACCTACGGCGCCGAGCTGATCGACAGCATCCGCAAGGACGAGATGCTGGGCGAACTCATCGGCGCCGACAAGCTGGCGCGGCTGCGCTATTACCCGACCACCACCCGCGAACCCAGCGCCAAGATGGGGCGGATCACCGATCTCATGCGCTCGGGCGAGGTTTACCGCGACCTCGGCGTGGAGCCGATCACCCCCGAGCACGACCGCGCCATGGTCTGCGGCAACCTCGCCTTCAACCTCGAGATCAAGGAATTGCTGGAAAGCTACGGACTCGAGGAAGGCGCCAATTCCGCCCCGGCGCAATACGTTGTTGAAAAGGCTTTCCTGGACTGATCCACGGTACCGACGAACGCAGGAACGCCGCGCCCCGGGGAACGGGACGCGGCGTTTCTGTTTCCAGCGCGGCGCTTATTGCTCCGAAAGCCCGAGCCGGTCGCGCAGTTGGCCCAGCACCCCTTCGAGCAGGGCCGGATTGTCCCGCGCACCCTCGAGCGCCGTCCTGGTCGCCGTCTGCAC
>Ga0114903_1000057_pt1 | contig 83440 bp, 75 predicted proteins | sample MalvirDeepMed_s2_FD_87289 | JGI IMG/M metagenome (GOLD analysis project Ga0114903, IMG submission 87289) | Marine viral communities from the Global Malaspina Expedition - Malaspina viral metaG DeepMed_s2 | ecosystem: Environmental > Aquatic > Marine > Oceanic | place: Mediterranean Sea...
ACAGCCGGACATCGTGAAGGTCGACTGGCACAACTGAGCGACCGTGAATGCGGGGACGGATGGGCGTTTGCCTGTACATTTCGGCCAAACGACGCCGCACCGTCCGACGCCCGATCGCACGGAAGTTTGGATAGTCGCTTTCGCGCCTCTGGCGGATCGCGATCTGCCCCGCTAAGGGCCGCCTGCAAGACAGTGGTTTCAATCCCCCGCGATCTGCGAGTCGCCCGTCGTTGAACGGGCTCGCTATCGCAACCCAGCTTGCGAAAGGTGCCCGCCGTGGCCTTCAAGGAAATCCCCCTCGCCCTGACCTTCGACGATGTGCTGCTGCGCCCCGCCGAAAGCGACGTGATGCCCAGCATGGCGGACACCCGGACGCGGCTGACGCGCGAGATTTCGCTCAATATCCCGATCGTCTCGGCGGCGATGGACACCGTGACCGAGGCGGATATGGCCATTGCGATGGCCCAGATGGGCGGCATGGGCGTGCTCCACCGCAATCTCGATATCGACGAGCAGGTTGCCGCGGTGCGTGCGGTGAAACGTTACGAAAGCGGCATGGTCGTCAACCCGATCACCATCCACCCCGACGCCACGCTGGGCGATGCGCAGGAATTGATGAGCGCGAACCGCATCAGCGGCATTCCGGTAACCGACCGGGGCGGCAAGCTGGTCGGCATTCTGACCAATCGCGACGTGCGCTTCGCGGAAAATCCGAACCAGCCGATCCGTGAACTGATGACGACCGAGAACCTTGCCACGGTGCCGCTAGGCACCGGGCAGGAAGAGGCGCGGCGCACGCTCCACCAGCGGCGGATCGAAAAGCTGATCGTCGTGGACGAGGATTATCGCTGCATCGGCCTGATTACGGTCAAGGACATCGAAAAGGCCGTGACCTACCCCGCTGCGACCAAGGATTCGGCCGGGCGACTGCGTGTCGCGGCGGCCAGCACCACGGGCGACAAGGGCTTCGCGCGCACGCAGGCGTTGATCGATGCCGACGTGGATGTGGTCATCATCGATACCGCGCACGGCCATAACCGCGACGTGATCAAGGCCGTCGAGCGGGCGAAGGCGCTGTCCGGTTCGGTCCAGATCATCGCGGGCAACGTCGCCACCGCCGAGGCGACCCGTGCGCTGATCGACGCGGGCGCGGATGCAGTGAAGGTCGGCATCGGGCCGGGCTCGATCTGCACCACTCGCGTGGTCGCGGGCGTCGGCGTGCCGCAGCTCACGGCGATCATGGACGCCGCCGAAGAAGCCGAGAGGTCGGGCGTCCCGATCATCGGCGATGGCGGCCTGCGCACCAGCGGCGATGCGGCCAAGGCGCTGGCCGCCGGCGCCTCTGCCGTAATGATCGGATCGATGCTCGCCGGGACCGAGGAAGCGCCGGGCGAAACCTTCATCTACCAGGGCCGCAGCTACAAGAGCTATCGCGGGATGGGATCGGTCACCGCAATGGCGCGCGGCTCTGCCGACCGCTATTTCCAGCAGGACGTTTCCGCGATGAAGCTGGTGCCCGAAGGGATCGAGGGCCAGGTGCCGTTCAAGGGCCCCGCGAGCGGGGTGATCCACCAGCTGGTCGGCGGGATCAAGGCGGCGATGGGCTATACCGGCAGCCGCACGATCGAGGATCTGCGCAAGGGCGCGCAGTTCGTGCAGATCACCAATGCAGGTCTCGCCGAAAGCCACGTCCACGATGTCGCCATCACCCGCGAGGCGCCGAATTACCCGGCGCGGTAAGGCTGATGGCTCTCGAAAAGCATGTGGCGGACTTCTTCCGGCTCGATGAAGAGGGCTGGGCGCGACATGCCAATCCGTGGAGCGGATGGTCCCGGCTGGTAACCGGGATGGTCCTTCCGATTGTCGCGATCTGGAGCCGGGCGTGGATCGGTTGGTGGGCCATACTCGCCTTCGCAGCCGTCGCGCTCTGGCTGTGGCTCAATCCGCGCCTGTTCCCGCCGGTCGAACACGATCGCGGCTGGATGTCGCGGGGTGTTTTCGGAGAGCGCGCCTTTATCGAGCATCGCGAGATCTCGGCCGGTCTGATCTCAGTGCCGCGCGCCAATCTCTTCAACATCCTCGCGGCTCTCGGCCTGATCCCGCTTACCTATGGGTTGTGGGCGCTCGATCCGGTGGCGACCGTCAGCGGGGCGAGCATCAGTATCGCGGGCAAAATGCTGTTTATCGGAGAGATGGTAGCGCTGTACGACCGGGTGAAGGCCGCGCATCCCGAACTTGCCTATCGGGCCGAGCGGTGATCTCTATCGCGCAATTCCGGGGGCGAGATGCGCTTTCCTAGCCAGCGCATGCATGCCATGGCTGGGGCATGATCCCAGCTTCATCATCCCTTCGCGACAGCATGGCTTTTCTCACCCGAGGCGAGGCAGGTTTTTCGCCTTTGGACACTGTGTCAGGTGTGTCAGGCCGCAGGAAGATCGACCAATGATTCCGGCAGCGCGGGTTCAGGCCGCGATCGATATTCTCGACCGGGTGATCGAGGGCGCGAAGGGGCAGGGCGCCCCTGCCGACCGGATCATTTCCGAATGGGCAAAGGCCAACCGCTATGCCGGATCGAAGGACCGACGCGCAATCCGCGAACTGGTCTATGAGGCGATCCGCCATTGCGCAGAGGTTCCGGTATCCGGCCGTGCGGCCATGCTTGCGCAGGCATCGCGCGATGCGAGCTTGCTCGCGCTGTTCGATGGCTCGCAATACGGGCCCGAACCGATCCGCGAGGGCGAGCCGGTGGCCGAAGCGGGCATTGCGCCTGCATGGCTGGTCGAACGGCTGGCCGCGTCGGGCATTGAGAATGGCGAAGCCGCGGCACTGATGGGCCGCGCCCCGCTCGACGTGCGGGTCAATACGCTCAAGGGCGACCGCGACGGCCTCGACCTCCCCGAACCGGGCGAACACCTCGCCGCACCCAACGGCCTGCGTTTCGAAGCGGGCACGCAGGTCGACCAGTGGGACGCTTACCGCGAAGGCCGGATCGAGGTGCAGGATCACGGCAGCCAGCTGGTCTGCCTCGCTGCCGGGGCGCGGCCCGGCGAAACCGTGATCGATCTGTGTGCAGGGGCTGGCGGCAAGACGCTCGCGCTGGCGGCTGCGCTGGAGAATACAGGGCGCCTGATCGCTTCGGATACGGACAAGCGCCGCCTCTCGCAGCTTGGCCCCCGGGCGCAGCGTGCAGGGGCGACCATCGTCGATCAGCGGTTGCTCGATCCGGGCAAGGAACTGGAGCCGCTGGGAGATCTGGAGGCGCAAGCGGATTGCGTGGTGATCGACGCACCGTGTTCGGGCGTGGGCACATGGCGGCGCAAACCCGAAGCGAAATGGCGCCTCACGCCCGATCGGCTGGCGCGCTTCGCGGCGACCCAGGATCACCTGCTGGCACTGGGCGCGAAACTGGTGAAGCCCGGCGGGCGGCTGGTCTTCATCACCTGCTCGCTGCTCGACGAGGAAGGACCGGATCGATTTGCGCGGTTCCTTGAAAGCCATGAGGCTTGGCGCGCAGACCCGCCGGCCTTGCCGCTCGGCCGGGCGCGAGGGCCAGGGGGGGCGACGGGAATCCGCCTCTCCCCGTCCCATGACGGCACCGACGGATTTTTCGTCGCGCGTGCCCTTTTGACGTGTTAATCTTTCGTCCTATGGTTGCGCCCGTTCACGATTTTACGGCATCCTCGAAGGACATGTTCATGCGTTTCGCCCCCGCCGCCGCCGCCCTTTCGCTGCTGGTCGCGGTTAGCTCCAGCGTCGGTTCGGCGCAGGAGGCTCCGGTCGATCCGCGCGCCGGGGTGCTGATCGCGCAGGGGCAGGCCGCGCTGGAAGCGGGGCAGCCGCAACGCGCGGTCGACTCGCTCGAAGCGGCGTTCGCCATCGATCCTCAATATACCCCGATCCTGCTCTCGCTGGCCGAGGCTGCGCGGCGCCAGGGGCTGCAGGGCAAGGCGATCCGCTATTACCGTGAGGCGCTGACGCGCGACCCGGGCAACTATGCCGCGATTTCGGGTGAGGGTGCCGCCCTGGTCGAGAGAGGCGCGATCGAGCGGGCCGAGCGTAACCTCGCGCAGCTCGAATCGCTATGCGGGTCGAACTGCCCCGAAACCCGCTCGCTCGCCAAGGCGATCGAGCAGGGGCCGCACAAGTCCAGGATGATGACCGCAGAGGCCGTGATGCCCGATGCGGTGGTGACGCAAAACCTGTCGCAGGACGGCGATACCAACTAGGCAGCCATCTTCGACGGGCGCGCTAGATCAGTTCCGCGAATTCGGCGACGACCGCGCGGTAGACGCGCTTCTTGAAGGGCACGATCAGGTCTGCGACCGTGCTGGCGGGCACCCAGCGATATTCGCAGAATTCGGGCGTTTCGTGGGCTTCGAGGTTGATGTCGTCCTCGCTCCCGTCGAACCGGGCAAGGAACCACTCCTGCTCCTGCCCACGGAACTCGCCGCCCCACAGCTTGCCCATCAGCTCTTCGGGCAGGTCATAACGCAGCGGCTCGCCGGTCTGGCCGATGATCGCGACCTTGTCGGCGGTGACACCAGTCTCTTCGTACAGCTCGCGCAGGGCAGCGTCCTTGGGGGCTTCGCCCTCGTCGATCCCGCCTTGCGGCATCTGCCAGAAGTCGCCTTCCTTGTTGTCGATGCGTCGCCCGACGAACACTTGGCCCGCCGGATTGACGAGCATCACGCCCACGCAGGGGCGATAGCCAAGCTCGCTCGGCTGCTGCTTCTTCACCGGTTCTTTCGTCATCGTCATTTCCGTCGTCCCAGTGTTGTCCCAACCGCATCGATAAAGGTCTCTACGTCCGCTTGCCCGCTGGGGATTGCCTTACGCATGGTGAAGAATCCGTGGATGATACCGGGAAATTCCAGATAGGTGACCTCGGTTCCATTCTTGACGAGTGACGCGGCGTAGGCGCGCCCGGAATCGCGCAGGGGATCGAGCCCGGCCGTGCACAGAACCGTCGGCGGCGCGTCGGAGCAATCGCCGTGCATCGGCAGGTTGCGGGGGCTTTCGGGATCGGGCGCATATTGCGCGTCGAACCAGGCCATCGTTTTCCCGGTGAGGAAGTAGCCTTCCTTGAAATTCCGATAGCTCTCGTGCTTTCCCGCCTCGTCGGCGACCGGATAGATCGGCGCCTGGACCAGCACCGGCACGGCTGCGGGCGCATCGCGCAGGGCATTGGTGGTGACGATCGTCAGGTTGCCGCCCGCGCTGTCTCCGCTGATGACGAGCCCGGTAACTTCACGTCCCAGTGCCTCGGGCGAGGATGCGAGCCAGCGCGCCGCCGCCTCGCAATCGTCGGGCGCGGCGGGGAAGGGCGCTTCGGGCGCAAGCCGGTAGTCGACCGACAGCACCGGCAGGTCGAGCCGGTGGGCGAATTCGGTGCACAGGCTGTGATAGACATCGAGATCGCCGATCACGAAGCCGCCGCCGTGGAGGAACAGCACGGCCGGGCCAGCCTCGCGCGATTCCCGGCTGTCGTAGAAGCGGCAGGGAACATCGCCATCGGGCCCGGGACAGGTCACGTCCCTGATGACCGCAAGCTCCTTCGGCTCCACTTCGCCGATCTGTCCCATCGCGCGCATCCCCTCGCGCCCTGCGACCGCGCCCACTTCCTCGACCGGCGGGCGGTTCATCGCCTTCATCATGTCGAGCAAGGTGCGTACATCGTCGCGGACAAAGGGTTGCGTCGTAGGGGCGTCGGCCATGCGGAGGGTCCTTCGGTGAATCGAGCGCGAAAACGGGCTGCGCTGGATAGGCTTTGGCCCACGTGCCTGTCCACCGATCTCCATCAGGCGCACTAGAAAAACTTGATTGCTCGACAGCGGACGGCCACGTAGGCGACGGCCAGATGCGCAGGTTCGAAAAAGCGCACGCGAAGACCCGAAGGATGTATTTTCATGGCGACTCAGGCGCCTCCAGCCTCCACCTCCGACATGCCCGCGGCCCCCGATGCGATCGTGGTGCGCTTTGCCGGCGATTCCGGCGACGGGATGCAGCTGACGGGCGGGCAGTTCACCCTCAGCACCGCGCTGGCGGGCAATGACCTTGCCACGTTCCCCGACTTTCCGGCGGAGATCCGCGCGCCGCAGGGCACGCTGTTCGGCGTCTCCGCCTTCCAGATCAACTTCGGCTCCAGAGCGATCAACACCGCGGGCGACGCGCCCGATGTGCTGGTCGCGATGAACCCCGCCGCGCTCAAGGTGAACCTTGCTGCGTTGAAGCCGGGTGGGCTGGTGATCGTCGACACGGGCGAGTTTACCAAGCGCAATCTCGACAAGGCGAAATACGACGCCAGCCCGCTGGACGACGAGAGCCTAGCCAAGTTCGACGTGCTTGCCTTCGACATCAGCGCGCGCACGATCGAAGCCGTGGAGCCTTTCGGCCTCGGCAAGAAAGACGCTTTGCGCTGCAAGAACATGTGGACGCTGGGCCTCGCGCTGTGGATGTTCGACCGTCCGCGCGAGCCGCTGCACGACTGGCTCAACAAGAAGTTCGCCAAGGCGCCCGACATTGCCGCAGCAAATATCGCCGCGCTCGACGCAGGCCACGCCTATGGCGAAACCGCCGAGCTTTCCGCACCGCTCAAGCAGGTGCATCTGCCGCCCGCGCCGTCGGAGCCGGGGCTCTACCGGACGATCACCGGGGCTGAAGCGGTATCGCTCGGCCTTGTGGCGGGCGCGCAGCTGGCCGAGCTGCCGATGTTCTTCGGCGGCTATCCGATCACGCCTGCTTCGGCGATCCTCCACCACCTCGCACGGCTCAAGGAATACGGCGTCACCACCTTCCAGGCGGAAGACGAAATCGCCGCCGTGTGCGCCGCGATCGGCGCGAGCTATGCGGGCCAGCTGGGCGTGACCTCGTCATCGGGTCCCGGCATTGCGCTCAAGACCGAGGCGCTGGGCCTCGGCATCATGACCGAGCTGCCGCTGGTGGTGGTCAATTCGCAGCGCGGCGGGCCGTCGACCGGCCTGCCGACCAAGACCGAGCAGAGCGACCTCTATCAGGCGGTCTATGGCCGCAACGGCGACGCGCCGATGCCGGTGATCGCCGCGCGCAGCCCCGGCGATGCCTTCGAGGTGGCCATCGAAGCCTGCCGTATGGCTGTGCAATACATGACCCCGGTCATGCTGCTCACCGATGGCTACATCGCCAATGCGGCGGAGCCTTGGAAGGTGCCCGATCCGAGCAGTTTCGAGCCGTTCCCCGCCAAGTTCCTGACCGAACCGCGCGGCGAGGTGCTGGAGCCTTACAAGCGCGACGCGAAGGGCGCTCGTCCGTGGATCAAGCCCGGCACTCCGCACATGATGCACCGCATCGGCGGGATCGAGAAGGACGCCAATACCGGCAACATCTCCTACGATCCGGCCAACCACCAGCTGATGACCGACACGCGGCGCGAGAAGATCGCGAACATCCCCGTGCCCGATCAGGAAGTGGCGTTTGGCGAAACCACGGGCAAGCTTGCGGTGGTCGGCTGGGGTTCTACCTACGGCCCGATCAAGCAGGCGGTGCGCCGCAGCATCGACAAGGGTTGCTCGGTCTCGCACATCCACATCCGCCATATCTGGCCGCTGCCCAAGAACCTCGGCGAATTGCTCGAAGGGTTCGACCGCGTGCTGGTGCCCGAGATGAATACCGGCCAGCTCAAGACCGTGCTGCGCGACCAGCTGCTGGTCGATGCGGAAAGCCTGACCAAGACCAGCGGCCAGCCGTTCCAGATCGCCGAACTCGAAGAGGCGATCTGCGCCTACTTCGATGGCGTCCAAGGCAACGAGGGCGGGCAGGTCGCCGCAAACGACCAGCAGTTGCCGAGCACGGTGGAGAGCGAGTGAAGTGCCGCCGCGCCGCCTCGAGAAGTTCTCGTGCCCGGTCTGCGGCGTCTCGGAAATGGAGGAAGGCGACTATTCCATCTGCCATAACTGCAAGTGGGAGAACGACCCGAGCCAGATGCGACGCCCCGACATCGGTGGCGCGAACTACATGAGCCTCGATTACGCGAGGATCTATTGGCAACTGACGCAAAAGCCGATCCCATGGAATATGACGCCCGAGATGGACGCGGCCTTCAAGCTGGTCGACAGCGAGATGAACCGCCGGAAATATGCCGAGAAATACGGCCACGACAAATACGGCCAAGATGATGGACAGCCCGAAACATGAACGCACCCGTTAAAATCGAAACCACGCTCAAGGACTGGGAAACCGACCAGGAGGTCCGCTGGTGCCCGGGTTGCGGGGACTATGCGATCCTCAAGGCCGTGCAGCGCACGCTGCCGCAGCTGGGCTGCGATCCGGCGAACACGGTGTTCATCTCCGGTATCGGCTGTTCCAGCCGCTTCCCCTATTATATCGAAAGCTACGGCTTCCATACGATCCACGGCCGCGCGCCGGCGGTGGCCACGGGTGTGAAGCTCGCCAATCCGGACTTGGATGTCTGGCTGGTGACCGGCGACGGCGATGGCCTGTCGATCGGCGGCAACCACATGATGCATGTGCTGCGCCGCAACGTGAACATGCAGATCATGCTGTTCAACAACGAGATTTACGGCCTGACCAAGGGCCAGTACTCGCCCACCAGCCGCGAAGGGACGCGCACACCGACCAGCCCGATCGGCTCGGTCGACCATCCCGCCAACCCCTGCGCCTTCGCGCTGGGCAGCGGCGCGCGCTTCGTCGGGCGCGGGATCGACGTCTCGAAGAACCTTCCCGATGTCCTCAAGGCCGCCCACGCGCATCAGGGCGCAGCGTTCGTGGAGATCTTCCAGAACTGCATCGTCTACAACAAGGATGTGTTCGACGCCTTCGCCGCGCCCAAGGGTGCGGAAGATCGCCAGCTCTGGCTCGCGGATGGCGAGCCGATGCTGTTCGACAAGGGCGAAAAGGGCCTGGCGTTCGACGCCGACCGGCTTGTCTTCACCGTGGTCGATGTCGTCGATGGCGACTGGCAGGCCGCTGGCGTGCGCGTGCACGATGTGAAGAACCGCGTGATGGCGCATATGCTGGCCGAACTGCCCTTCGACCCGTTCCCGATGCCGCTCGGCGTGCTCTACGACGATCCCGCCGCGACCTACGAAAGCGCGGTCATTGCCGAGCGTGAAGCCTCGGTCAGCGGCAAGGAAGCGAACCTCGCCAAGCTGCTCAGCGGCGGCCAGACGTGGACGGTCGACGGGACCGCACAGGACCCGGTCTAAGCGTTCATTCGCTTAGTGATGGACCGGATCGAGCCCGTGCGCTGCCGCGCTGTCGGCGGCGCGCTTGGCGGGTTCGTATAGGAGGGCGGCGGCGGTGAAGGCCCACGCCGCGCCGCCGGTCCACCCGGCGATGACGTCGCTGGGAAAATGGACGCCGAGCATCACCCGGCTCCATGCGATTATCGCCGAGATGACCATCGCGCTGCCGATCAGCGTATAGCGGACCGAGTGCCTACTGCTGAGCGAGGCGAATGCCAGCGCCATGCCGATATAGATCATAGCCGAGGCAAAGCTGTGCCCGCTCGGGAAGCTGTATCCTGCCGCCTCGGTCAGGTGCGGGACAAGGGTGGGGCGCTCCCGCCCGACGAGCAGCTTCATGCCTGCGTTGAGGCCCCAGCCAAGCAGCACGGTAATGGTGAACAGCATCGCCTCGCGCCGCAAGCGCAGGAACAGCAGCGCAATCGCAGCCGCGCCCGCTGCGAGCGTCGAGAGCAGAAATCCGCCCAGCGCGGTCACATCGCGCACCGCCTCTTCCAGCATATTGCCGCCCAGCGGCTGGAGATCGACGCCGGCGCGATAGAGCAGCAGGCCCGAATGGTCGAAGCCTTCGGTGCGGCCCTGCGTGACCAGCCATATCATCAGGCCCCAGATCGCCCAAAGCACGCCTGCGGCGATGAGCGCCTTTCCACGGTCGATCGTGAAGCCGCGTGCAGGAAGCGACACCGTTTCGGCGGGAAGGGGGGCTTTGGGCTCGGTTGTCGCGCCGACGCGGCTCTGATCCATGCAGTCTGGAACAGCCCGTAACTCCCGAGGTTCCTTGCCCATGGCTTCTATCCAAATCGTCTGGCTGCGGCGCGACCTGCGCATGGCCGATAATCCCGCGCTCTATGCCGCTGCACAGGCTGGGCCGATCCTGCCGGTCTTTGTGCTCGATGACGAGCGGACGGGGGACCGCAAATACGGCGGCGCGTCGCGCTGGTGGTTGCACCATTCGCTTGAAAGCCTCGGCAGGAGTTTCGGGCGGCACAATGCCAAGCTGATCCTGCGACATGGCGACAGCGTGGACATCCTCGCCGATCTAGCCGCGAAGACCGGTGCCGAGGCGATCCACGCCAACCGGCACTACGAGCCATGGTGGCGCAAGGCGCAGGGCGACCTCAAGAAAGCGTTACCCGACGGATGCGAATTGGTGCTCCATGACGGCAATTACCTGATGCCGCCCGGCACCGCGACGACCGGATCTGGCGATCCGTACAAGATCTACACGCCGTTCTCCCGCGCCATGCGCGACCTCATGCCGCCACGCGACGAACTGCCCGCGCCGGAAACGATTTCGCAGCCGAGCGACCTTCCTGCGAGCGACGACCTCTCCGACTGGGATCTGCTTCCTGCCAAGCCGAACTGGGCGACGGAGATGGAGAAATTCTGGTCGGTGGGCGAGGATGCCGCGCGCGAACGGCTCGACTGGTGGGCCGATCACGTTGCGGAGTACGAGGATGGTCGCAATTTGCCGAGCGAGGACCAGACCTCGCAGATGTCTCCGCACCTGCACTGGGGCGAAATCTCTCCGATTACGATCTGGCACGCGCTCAAGGACAAGCGCAGCGAAGGCTGGCGGACCTACGAGAGCGAGCTGATCTGGCGCGACTATGCGCAGAACATCCTGTGCCAGTTTCCTACCTATCCCGAAGAAACCTATCGCGACGCGTTCGACGACAACAAGCTGTGGCGCAATCCGAACCGGGGTCATGTGATCGAGGAAGAGCTGGAGGCCTGGCAGATGGGCCGCACAGGCTACCCGATCGTCGATGCCGGAATGCGCCAGCTCTGGGCGATCGGCTGGATGCACAACCGCGTGCGGATGATCGCGGCCAGCTTCCTCATCAAGCACCTGCTGATCGACTGGCGTCATGGCGAGCGGTGGTTCTGGGATACTCTGGTGGACGCCGACTACGCCAGCAACGGTACCAATTGGCAGTGGGTCGCGGGCACGGGGGTGGACAGCAACATGTTCCCCCGCATCATGGCACCGCTCAGCCAATCAGAGAAGTTCGATGCGGCAGGCTATATCCGCGAATGGGTGCCCGAACTGGCGGAGCTTTCCGACGACCAGATCCACGATCCGTCCGATCAGTGCCGTCCTCGCGATTACCCGGAGAAGATCATCGGCCACCGCGAGGCACGCGAACGCGCACTGGAAGCTTACCGCGCGATGAAAGAGGGCTGAAAAGGCGAGGTTTCGCCTTGTCGCCCGGCGAAGCGCGCGGCATACCACTCGCGGCATGGGGGTATCCGGGCAACCACGCGGGAGCGATCTGCTGGCCGCATCGCAGCGCTTCGAAAGGCGTCCGGGCCTGCTTTCCCGCATGCTCGCACCCGGCTTCCACAAGCTGCTCGACCGGATCGATGCGGGGGTCGAGAAAGGCGCGCTGCTGGGCCGCCTGCCCGATGGCAACACGCGCCTGCTCGGTGGGCGCGGTCCCGGCCATGAAGCGGAAGTGACGATCCACAATTGGCGTGCGCTCGTCCGTCTGGCGACCGGTGGCTCGGTCGGATGGTATCAGGCTTGGGAAGCGGGCGAATGGTCCAGCCCCGATCCGGTGCCGCTGTTCGCGCTGTTCATCGCCAATGGGCCGACGCTGGGCGACGCGGGACGCGCCAAGGGCGGGTGGAAGCGCGCGCTCAGGGCTGCGCACGACCACCATCGCAATACGAAGGCGGGCGCGGCGAGGAACATCTCGGCGCATTACGACCTCGGCAATGATTTCTACGCCGCGTGGCTCGGCGAGACGATGACCTATTCCTCCGCGCTCTTCGATCCGGGGCACGCGCCGCAGACGCTCAACCTGGCGCAACGTGCCAAGAACGCAGCAATTCTCGACCGGCTCGATCTCTCAGCCGGTGACAGCCTGCTGGAAATTGGCTGCGGCTGGGGCACGCTCGCCCGCGCTGCGGCCGATCGTGGGGCGCAGGTCGATGCGATCAGCCTGTCCGAACAGCAGCTCGCGTGGGCAAGGCGGCAGGGCGGCGGCGATGCGCGTTTCCTTCAGCAGGATTACCGCGATACGCATGGGGCCTATGACGCGATTGCCAGCGTCGAGATGGTCGAGGCGCTTGGCCGCCAGTACTGGCCGACGTTCATGGATTGCATTGCGCAGAACCTCAAACCCGGCGGACGCGCGGCGATCCAGTTCATCTCGATGCAGGACGATCTGTTCGATGCCTATGCGTCGAGCGCGGATTTCATTCAGGCCTATATCTTCCCAGGCGGGTTGCTGATCCGCGCTTCGGAATTCCGCAGGTTGGCCGAAGAGCGGGGGCTCGCCTGGCAAGACGAGGTGCGCTTCGGGACGGATTATGCCGAAACCCTGCGCATCTGGCGCGAGAATTTCGATCGGGCAGCCAGCGAAGGCATGCTACCCGAAGGGTTCGACGATCGCTTCAAGGCGCTGTGGCGCTACTACCTGATGTATTGCGAAGGCGGCTTTCGCGGCGGCGGGATCGATGTGCACCAGATGACGCTGGTAAAGGAGAATTGAATTGAAAAAGTACCTCTCTCTGCTCGGCGCCATGGCCCTGCCGCTTGCCGCGTGCGCAACGCTTCCGGCAGACGACCTGACGCCCGGTGTGACCGCCAGCGTGCCGACCGATCCCAAGCCCGTCGTAGGCGCAGAGGTGCTTTTCTGGGACAATGCGACCCGTTCCGCCCGCTTCCGTTCGATGGAGACTTTTTTCCCGGGGCAGGAGGTGCAGGCGAGCCCGGACGTGCGTGTTCTGCCGCAGGGCACGCCGCTGCCTGCAAGCACGCGGTCCGCGATCGAGAGCTACATGGCCTCGCAGGGCACTGCGGGCGTGATCGTGCTGCAGGACGGCAAGATCCGGTTCGAGCAATACGCACTCGGCTTCGGGCCTGAGGGTCGCTGGACCAGCTTCTCGGTCGCCAAGAGCTTCACCTCCACCCTGCTGGGTGCCGCGGTGAAGGATGGCTTCATCGAAAGCCTGGACGACCCGGTGTCGAAATACGTGCCCGGCCTCGACGGCAGCGCCTACGACGACGTTACGGTCGAACAGCTCGCCACTATGACCTCGGGCGTGAAATGGAACGAGAACTACACCGATCCCAATTCGGATGTGGCAAAGATGTTCAATGTGACGCCCGCGCCCGGCGAGGACCAAGTGGTCGAATATATGAAGACCCTCCCGCGCGAGGCTCCGGCGGGCGAGAAATGGGTTTACAAGACGGGCGAGACGAACCTTATCGGCGTGCTGGTGGAAAACGCGGTCGGCGAAACGCTGGCCGAATATGCCAAGCGCAAGATCGTCGACCCGGCGGGCTTCGCGCAGCCGCTATTCTGGCAGACCGACCTTTCGGGCCGAAGCGTAGGCGGGTGCTGCCTGTCGGCCTCGCTGCGCGATTATGCGCGCGTCGGGCTGTTCGCGCTCGATGGCGGAAAGGGCACGGTGCCCGATGGCTGGTTCGCGAAAGCGGGCGCGCCGCAGGTCGATTTCGGGAACGGCTATGGCTATGGCTACCAGTGGTGGACTTACCCCGGCGAAAGCTTCGGCGCGCAGGGCATCTTCGGTCAGTCGATCACGCTCTATCCCGATAAGGATGCCGTGATTGCCATCGTTTCCAACTGGCCCGCCGCGACCGGCACGCCGCTCTCTTCCAAGCGGCGCAAGTTGCTCGATGCGATCGAGAAGGCGCTTTAGCCGTCAGTACAGGCAGGAACGGGTGACGCCTCCGCCAAGGGGGCTCTCCCACTGCCGAAGGATGTCTTCGAGCACGCTCTGGTCGATCATGGAATCGAATGCGGCGCCTGCGATCGAGCGGTCCCACCAGACCACCTTGGCCTGAATCGACTGCAATCCGGGCAGGGTCAGCCAGCAGACCTGCTCGGCCTGGAGCCGCCTGATCGACGACGCACTGAAGCCCGCAATAGAAAGGTCGTGGACCACCGTCCTGATTGCAGGTGCACCGCTGACCCGCAGTTGCGCGGGGATCGCGATCTTGGTGCGCGGCGCGCAGCGGTCTTCCTGCGCTGCCCGCGCGTAACCGTCTTGTAAATCCTGCATTTTTCGAATTTCCCGTCCGAAGTTGTCCGGGTCGGAGTGTCGGGGCAGGCGGCTTTCGCAAAGGTAACCGGGCGTGGCTAAGCGCGCTTAACCATTCGTTGCCTTACACGCGTGCGCGGTGGCCGGTCTCGAAGTCGCCTTCGAGCAGGTCGGCAATAAAGGCCGCAACATCTTCGGGCGGCTTGACGCTCTGGGGGTCCTCGCCGGGATAGGCCTTGGCGCGCATTTGCGTGCGGGTGGCGCCAGGGTCGATCACCGCGACCCGGATCGATCCGGTGTTCGCGACTTCCTGCGCATAGGACAGCAGCAGGTTGTCGAACGCCGCCTTGGTCGATCCATAGGCGGACCAGTAGGCCCGCGGGCTCTCGCCGACGCTGCTGGTCAGGCCGACGACGCGGGCCGCCTCGGCACGCTTGAGCAGCGGGTGAAGCCCGGCGAGCAGCGCCTGTGTCGCCAGCACATTGATGGTGAGCGCGGTGTTGAACTGCTTGGGATCGACCTGCGTCAACGGAGTCAGCGTGGGCAGATAGGCCGCGCTGATCACCAGCATGTCGAGCGCATCCCAGCGGCTGGCGATCGCCTGCGCAAGCCGTGCGACGCCGTCGTTCTCGGCCAGATCGACCGGTGCGATGGTCGCGGTGCCGCCTGCCTGATGAATCTCGTCCTCGACCCGTTCCAGCGCGGCATCGTCACGCGCGGTCAGGATCACATGCGCGCCATTGGCGGCGAGCGCCTTGGCGATGGCTGCGCCGATTCCACGCGATGCGCCGGTGACGAGCGCGACGCGCCCTTCGAATGGTTTGCTTTCGGACATTTCAGACGGGCTCGTCGACAGGTTTGGTATCGGGGAAGGAGAGTTGCGCGGCATCCTGCTCGCGGCGCGAGACGTCGGTCAGCCGGGTCGGGTAATCGCCGGTGAAGCAGGCATCGCAGAATTGCGGGCAGCTGCTCTTGCGCTTTTCCTCGCCGACCGCGCGATAGAGGCCGTCGATCGAGACAAAGGCCAGGCTGTCCGCCTTGATGAAGGTCTGCATCGCCTCCAGCTTCATGCGTGCGGCCAGCAGCTTGGAGCGTTCGGGGACGTCGACGCCGTAATAGCAGCCGTGCGCAAAAGGCGCGCTCGCGACGCGGAAGTGCACTTCGGTGGCCCCGGCATCGCGCATCATTTCCACGATCTTGAGGCTGGTGGTGCCGCGTACGATCGAATCGTCGATCAGCACGATCCGCTTGCCTTCGACGATCGAGCGATTGGCGCTGTGCTTGCGGCTGACGCCCGAATGGCGCGCGCCGTCCGACGGCTGGATGAAGGTCCGCCCGACATAGTGGCTGCGGATGATACCCAGCTCGAAGGGCAGGCCCGACTGTTGCGAATAGCCGATTGCAGCGGGCACGCCGCTATCGGGCACGGGCACCACCAGGTCCGCATCGCACGGCGATTCGAGAGCCAGTTGCGTGCCGATGGCCTTGCGCGCTTCATAAACCGAGCGCCCGGCGAAGATCGAGTCGGGGCGGCTGAAATAGACGTGCTCGAAGATGCAGGGCCGCGCGGGGTTGTTGCCGAAAGGGCGGTGCGTGCGGATCGAGCCGTCGAAGTCGACCTCGATCAATTCGCCCGGCTCGACCTCGCGTTCGAAGGTCGCGCCAATCGCTCCGAAGGCGACCGTTTCGCTGGCGAATACCACTGCGCCGTCCTTGCGGCCCATCTGCAGCGGGCGGATGCCCAGCGGATCGCGGCATGCGGCCATCCCGCGCGGGGTCATCACGATCAGCGCATAGGCCCCCTCGACCAGCCGCAGCGCGTCGGTCAGCTTGTCGAGCATGGTGGGATAGCGGCTGGTGGCGACGAGGTGAATGATGACCTCGGTGTCGCTGGTCGACTGGAAGATCGCACCCTTGCTGACCAGCTCTTCGCGCAGCGTGCCCGCGTTCGAGATATTGCCGTTATGGGCGATGGAGAAGCCACCGCTCGCCAGATCGGCGAACAGCGGCTGGACGTTGCGCAGCCCCGCGCCGCCCGTTGTCGAGTACCGCACATGGCCCGCAGCCATGAAGCCGGGCAGTTCGTCGATGCTTTCCGCGGTGGAGAAATTCTCCGCTACATGGCCAAGGCCACGGCGGGTATAGAATTGCTTGCCGTCGAAACTGGAAATTCCGGCAGCTTCCTGCCCGCGATGCTGAAGCGCGTGGAGGCCCAGTGCGGTCATCGCGGCGGCTTCCCCTTCGGTATTGATCACGCCGAACACGCCGCACTCTTCGTGCAGGGTGTCGCCGTTCTCGTCGGCGAAGGGGTGGAGATTCATGCTTGGGGTCATGGGGGGTGCGGCCCGTTGCCAATGCGGTCGCCGCTCCATTGGCGTTGTGACAGATGAATTACAAGGGCCGGAAGACGGCGAAGCGTGCGCAACGCAGCTTATCCGTTGCGTTTTCATTGCGCAGAAAGGCGCGGCATCCTAACGGGCAGGGCCAAGCACCACGAAAGCAGGCGGCTCCTTGTTTCTCAATCCCTTCGAATGGACCATCGCCAAACGGTATCTCTGGCCCGGCAAGGGCGAGGGTTTCATCAAGCTCGTCGCCGGGATTTCCATCGGTGTCGTGATGCTCTCGGTCGCCATGTTGGTGATCGTGATGAGCGTGATGAACGGCTTTCGCGCCGAACTGGTCGAGAAGATCGTGGGGCTCAATGGCCATGCGATCGTGCAGGCCTATGGCGGCCGGCTCGACGACTGGGAAGGCGTGCTTAAGGAAATCGAGGAAACGCCGGGTGTGGTCGATGCCACGCCGCTGATCGACATGCCGCTGCTCGTCACCTTCAACGGCCGGGTCGAAGGTGTGTTGGTGCGCGGCCACACGCCCGAATATATCGAAGACCTCGCCGACAAGGTCGTGATGGGCGACATGGCGCGAATCCAGCCCGGGGCCGACGAGGTCGCGATCGGTGCGCGGCTGGCGGAGAATATCGGCGCGCGCGTCGGTGACACGATTACGGTCCTCAATCCTGCCGGGCGCACGACGCCATTCGGCACCGTGCCACGGCAGGTCGGCTATCGGATCGGCGCGATTTTCGAGGTGGGGCTATATGATTACGACAAGGCCTTCGTCGTCATGTCCATCCCGCAGGCGCAGACCCTGCTGTTAACCGGCGATACGATCAGCATGATCGAGGTCGAGACAGAAGACGCCAACCGGGTCAGCGAGATCATGGCCCCGATCGAGGCGAAACTGGCGGGGACGGCGGTCGTGAACACCTGGGAAACGATGAACGCCTCGATCTTCGAAGCCTTGCAGGTGGAGCGGGTGGCGATGTTCTTCGCGCTCAGTTTCATGGTGCTGGTCGCCGCGTTCAACATTCTCTCCAGCCTCGTGATGCTGGTCCGCGCGAAGACGCGCGACATCGCGATCATGCGCACGATGGGGGCGGGCAGACAGTCTATCCTGAAGATTTTCGTCACCACCGGTTTCACCGTCGGTGCGATCGGCACGCTGGCTGGCCTCGTGCTGGGGGCCCTCGTGCTGACCTTCCGCCAGCCGATCGTCGCGTTCATCGGCTGGGCGACCGGGCAGGACCTTTGGAACCCGGAAGTGAGGTTCCTGACCGAACTGCCGGCGAAGACCGACCCGTGGGAGATTTTCGGCATCGTCATGCTGGCGCTGGTGCTCAGCTTCCTTGCGACGCTCTATCCCGCATTCAAGGCCGCCAATACCGATCCTGTACAGGTGCTCCGCTATGAGTAATCCGGGCGTGCAACCCGTGGTCGAACTGCGCGGTGTTACCCGCAGCTTCGAACAGGGCGGGGTGAGGATCGATGTCCTGCGCGGCGTGGACATGAAGGTCATGCCGGGCGAGATCGTCGCGCTGCTGGGCCCCTCGGGCTCGGGCAAGTCGACCATGCTGCAGGCGGTCGGCCTGCTCGAAGGCGGCTTTGGCGGAACCATCGTGATTGCGGGCGAGGCGGCGGAGAAGTCGGACAGTCAGGCCCGCACGCGATTGCGGCGCGAGCATCTGGGCTTCGTCTATCAGTTTCATCACCTGCTGCCCGATTTCAACGCCATCGAGAATGTCGTTCTGCCGCAGCTGGTCGGTGGCAAGCCGCGCAATTCGGCCGCAAACCGCGCAAAGGAATTGCTGACCGCGCTTGGCCTCGAACATCGGCTGACCCATCGCCCGAGCCAGCTTTCCGGCGGCGAGCAGCAGCGCGTTGCAGTGGCGCGCGCGCTTGCCAATAGCCCCAAGCTGGTGCTGGCCGACGAGCCGACCGGCAATCTGGACGAGGCGACATCGGAAAAGGTGCTCGCCCAGTTTCTCGATCTGGTGCGCGGGCAGGGTAGCGCGGCGCTGGTCGCCACGCATAATGAGCGGCTCGCGGCCAAGATGGACCGCGTTGTTCGCCTGCACGAGGGCATGCTCGAATAAGCTTTGTCATCGCGGACCCGGCACGGGTTTGCTGCGTTGAAGAAGAAAGATCAGGAGGCAAGAACATGAGCGACCATCCCACCACCTACAACGCTGAATCAGCCAAGGGCGGCATCGCATGGGACGACCGCGCCGAAATCCACATCAAGGATGACGGCCGGGGCCTGCTGGACGGATCCAAGGGCATTCACGAGGGTACTTTCCTCGAGATGATCAAGCTGATGATGGCGATGACCCCGGACGAGCGGCGCGGTCACGTGATCCAGAAGCTGGGCGACCGGATGATCCCGCCGATCGAGGTCGAAGCTCTTGCCGCGCGGTCCGATTATCCGGGCTGATAGCCCCCATTCGCGAAAGCGGATGTAACGGCGTCGACAATTCTCGCGTATAGCGGCAAGCAGGCCGGAACCGAGCGAAGGGGCGCACTGCGATGCTGGAATCGATCAACGACTGGATTCTGGCGCAGGGCGCCCAGTACAACGTCAATCCGTACGTTTTCGTCGCGATCTATGTCGGCGCAATTCCATTCTTCCTCGCCTCCATCGCGTGGTTGGTGAAGCGCGCCCGCGCAGGGCAATCGACCGTGCTGCCGACGATGCTGGCCGGGTTCTTCTTCGTCTCGGCTTACCTCTATCTGGCGATTTTCGGGCAGGATATTCCGGTTTGGGTGTGGTTTTTCCTCGCCGCGCTGATCGCCTATGGGGCGTGGTCGCAAGTGCGTGAAACCCGGCGCAAGATTGCGGCAGGGAAAGAGAATAACCTCTAGCTTCTTCGTCACTCCGGCTTGAGAGGCCGGGCGGCGATATGGGATGTGGACACGGGGTGGATAGCTGGTAACCCCACCTTCCCATTGGCCCCCGCGATCCGCATATTCGCATCATGGCTTTTGCCCCCTTCGTTCCCCTCCGCGTGCTCTCCGCCTATTCGATGCTCGAAGGGGCGATCGAGCCCAAGGCGATCGCCAAGCTGGCCACCGAGCGGGGTTTTCCCGCGATCGCCATGTGCGACCGCAATGGGCTTTACGGCAGCGTGCCCTTCGCCAATGCCTGTATCGAGAACGGCGTGCAGCCGATCGTCGGCGCGCTTCTTGGCGTGGCGCGGCCCGATAGCGACGCGATCGATCATCTCCCGCTGTATGTGCAGAACGAAGATGGCTGGCTGAACCTGTGCAAGCTCGTCAGCGCGGCGCATCTCGACCGTCCGCTCGAACTGGTGCCGCATGTGCAGCTCGATGCGCTCGAGGGTCACACCGATGGACTGATCGCGCTGACCGGCGCGAGCGAGGGTGCGGTGACGCTGCTGCTGGCCCAAGGGCAGGCCACGCATGCCGAGCGTTATCTCGATCGATTGGAAGCGCTGTTCCCCCAGCGGCTCTATATCGAAATTGCCCGACGCGGCATCGCGGAAGAACAGGCGGCGGAAGAGGCGCTGCTCGACCTCGCCTATGCGCGCGACCTGCCGCTGGTGGCGACCAATCCCGCCAACTTCGCCGAGCCGCATTTCTACAAGGCGCACGATGCGATGCTGTGCATCGCGAACAGCCGCAAGCTGTGGGAAGAAGATCGACCGCAATCCGCGAAGGCGGCATTCGTCAAATCGGCGCCGATGATGCAGGAACTGTTCGCCGATCTGCCCGAAGCATTGGCGAATACCCTCACCATCGCACGTCGCTGCGCCTTCGCGCCGCCCGAGCGTGCGCCGATCCTGCCCAGTCTCGCGGGCGATATCGAGGGCGAGGTGCGGATGCTCGCCGAGGATGCCCGCAAGGGCCTGCTGGCGCGCCTGCTCCCGCTTTACCCCGAGACCGTCCACGCCGAGCTTTCCGAAGCCCTGTCCTTCCCGACCGCAGATGCTTTGCGCGAAGCGGAGCAGCCGTTCGATGCGCTTAGGGAACAGGGGTTCTGGGAAGAAATCCTCGAATATCGCGACCGGCTCGACAAGGAAGTCGGGATCATCTCGAACATGGGCTTCCCCGGCTACTTCCTGATCGTTGCCGACTTCATCAAGTGGGCCAAGGATCACAATATTCCGGTGGGGCCGGGGCGTGGTTCGGGTGCGGGCAGCCTCGTCGCGTGGGCGCTGACGATCACCGATCTCGATCCTATCCGGCTGGGGTTGCTGTTCGAACGTTTCCTCAACCCGGAACGCGTGTCGATGCCCGACTTCGATATCGACTTCTGCGAAACCCGGCGCGGCGAAGTGATCCGTTACGTCCAGGAGAAATACGGGGCGGACAAGGTCGCCCAGATCATCACCTTCGGCAAGATGAAGGCGCGCGCGGTGCTGCGCGATTGCGGGCGTATTCTCGACATGAGCTACGGCCAGGTCGATCGGTTGTGCAAGATGGTGCCCAACCACCCGACCGACCCTTGGAGCCTGCCGCGTGCCCTCAATGGTGCAGCGGAATTCAAGGCCGAATACAGTAACGACAACGAGGTCAAAACGCTGGTCGACCTCGCGATGCAGCTCGAAGGGCTGCCGCGCAATTCCTCTACCCACGCCGCCGGGGTGGTGATCGGCGACCGCCCGCTGGCCGAGTTGGTGCCGCTCTACCGCGATCCGCGCTCGGACATGCCGGTGACGCAGTTCGACATGAAGGTGGTCGAGGGATCGGGGCTGGTGAAGTTCGACTTCCTCGGCCTCAAGACGCTCTCGGTGCTGCAAAAGGCGGTCGATCTGCTCGCGAAGCGCGGTATCGACTGCGATCTCGGGGCGATCAGCTGGGACGATACGGCGGTCTACGACCTGATGCAGCGTGGTGACACGGTCGGCGTGTTCCAGCTGGAATCGGAAGGCATGCGCCGCACGCTGACGGCGGTGAAGCCGACCAAGTTCGAAGATATCATCGCGCTCGTCTCGCTCTATCGGCCCGGCCCGATGGATAACATCCCGCTGTTCGGCAAGCGCAAGGCGGGGCTGGAGCCGATCGAGTATCCGCATCCCAAGCTCGCCGGCATCCTCGAAGAGACCTACGGCATCTTCGTCTATCAGGAACAGGTCATGCAGGCCGCGCAGATCCTCGCCGGATACTCGCTCGGCGATGCCGACCTGCTGCGCCGCGCGATGGGGAAGAAGGTCCAGGCGGAGATGGACAAGCAGCGCGGCCGCTTCGTCGAAGGCTGCAAGAAGGTCTCCGACATCGAGGCGCAGCAGGCGAACGAGCTGTTCGACTTGATCGACAAGTTCGCAGGTTACGGCTTCAACAAGTCGCACGCCGCCGCCTACGCATTGCTCGCCTACCAGACCGCTTGGCTCAAGGCGCATTACCCGGAAGAATTCTACGCCGCCGCGATGTGCTTCGACATGGACCAGTCGGAAAAGCTCGCGCTGTTCGTCGACGATGCGCGCCGCAACGAGATCGAGGTCGCGCCGCCCGACATCAACCGCTCCGAAGCCGAGTTCACGGTCGAGCGGACCGATGATGGCTACGCGGTGCGCTACGGCCTCGCCGGGCTTCGCAACGTGGGCGAGAAGGCGATGGACGCGGTGGTGGCCGAGCGCGAGGCGCATGGCTGGTTCGAAAGCCTCGACGATTTCTTCGGCCGCCTGCCCAAGGGAGCGATGAATTCGCGCCAGTTGGAAGCGCTGATCGCGGCTGGCGCCTTCGACCGGATCGAGCCCAACCGCGGGCAGCTGGCGGCCAATGTCGACCTGCTGCTCGCGGTCGCCGATGCGGCGATCCGCGAGCGCAGCAGCGGACAGGAAGGCCTCTTCGGGGGCGAGGACAACGCCAACGAGCATATCCGCATGAAGGAGGCAGAAGACTGGCCGCGCGGCGACCGGATGGCGAAGGAGCGCGAGACTTTCGGTTTCTATTTCTCCGCCCACCCGATCGAAGGCTATCGCGATGTCGCCAGCGCCAATGGCGCGCGCAGCTATGCCTCGCTGATGGAAGGTGGTGGCCCTGCGGGTGAAGGGCGCAGCCGGGCGGTGATCGCGGCAATGGTCGAAGGCGCGAAGCGAGGCCAGACCCGGCGCGGAAAGGACTTCATCCGCGCCGATTTCTCGGACACGTCGGGTCAATTCAGCGCCGCCTGCTTCGAGGAAAGCCTCGTCCCGCAGTTCACCAAGTGGGCTGAGGAAAGCACCTGTATCCTGCTGACGGTTGAGCTGGATTCGCCATCGCCCGACGAGCCGCCGCGCATCACCATTCGCGGTGCCCGCCCGCTCGCGAATGTCGAAGGCGGCAAGCGCATGCTGCTGACGCTGGAGGTCGCCAGCGAAGCGGCTTTGAACGAGCTTGCCCTGGCGCTCCAGCCCGGCCCGCCGGGCCATGGCGAGGTGCAGATCGCGCTCGATCTGGGGACTGGCGAGCGGCCCGTGATGCGGCTGGGGCACGATTACAAGGTCGACGGCACGCTGGCCGATACGCTTGGCCGGATCGAAGGGCTCTCCAACATCGTGCTTGTCCCCAAGACCGGCCCGCAGTTGCACCGGGCGGCCTGATTTTTCGGCAACCCGCTCTTGCGGGCGCGGCATAACCTGCGCATTCTCCGCGACAAAACAGACCTTGAAGGGAGAGATGATGCTCGGAGCGATGCAGGACTGGGACCTGTTGGTCACCCATGTGATCGACCATGCGGCGCGCGAAACACCCAACCGAGAGATCGTGACCCACTGGGCGGATGGCAGCGAGACCCGCACCGACTGGGCGGGGATCCGGCGCGATGCGCTCAGGATGGCGCAGGCACTTGAAGCGCTCGGGGTGAAAAAGGGCGACCGGGTCGCAAGCCTGGCGATGAATCACTCGCGCCATCTGGTCAGCTGGTATGGCGTTGCCGGGATGGGCGGGGTGCTCCACACCATCAACCCGCGCCTGTTTGAGGATCAGCTCGAATATATCGCCAACCACGCCGAAGACCGCGTGCTGCTCTATGATGCAGCATTCCAGCCGATCATCGACAAGATGAAAGACCGCTGGACCAGCATCGAGCATTACATCTGCTACGACCCCCCAGCGGAGAGCGAGGCTACCGGTTTCGAAGACTGGATCGGCGCGCAGGACGGCGATTACACCTGGGCACAGGTCGACGAGCGCGATCCGTGCATGCTGTGCTACACCAGCGGGACCACCGGTAATCCCAAGGGCGTGCTTTACGAACACCGCTCGACCGTGTTGCACGCGATGGCCGCGATTCAGCCGCCGGCGTTCAATTTCGATGCGTCGTCGGTGATGCTTCCCGTGGTCCCGATGTTCCACGCCGCGAGCTGGGGCCTGCCCTTCGCGGGCGGCATGGCGGGCATCAAATTCGTGTTCTCTGCGATCAACGAACCGGCGGTACTCTACGAGCTGATGGAGCGCGAAGGCGTAACCGACAGTGCAGGCGTACCAACGGTGTGGCTCGCCACGTTCCAGTATTGCGACGCCAACGACAAGCCACTGCCGAAACTTCGCGCGGCAACCATCGGCGGATCGGCGGCGCCCAAGTTCATGATTCGGCGCCTGATGGAAGCGGGCATTCGTGTGCAGCACGCCTGGGGGATGACCGAAACATCGCCCATCGGCACGCTCGGTGGGCCGACCTGGGACTGGGATAGCCTCACCCTCGACCAGAAGGTCGACAAGGCGGCGATGCAGGGCCGCCCGGTCTTCGGTGTCGAGCTGCGCACGGTCGATCTGGACGATCCCGCCAAGGTCCTGCCGCGCGACGGCGAGGCGTCGGGCGCGTTGCAGATCCGGGGGGCATGGGTCATTCGCCGGTACTTCAAGGCAGAGGAAGACGCGCTGACGCCCGACGGCTGGTTCGACACCGGCGACGTCGCGATCCTGCATCCGGACGGCACGATGCAGATCACCGACCGCACGAAGGATGTCATCAAGTCGGGCGGCGAATGGATCAGCTCAGTCGAGCTGGAAAACGCGGCTGCGGGTCATCCGGCCATCGCGGAAGCTGCCGCCATCGGCATGTATCACCCCAAGTGGGACGAGCGGCCGGTACTCTTCTGTATCCGCAAGGAGGGGCAGGCTTGCACGGCTGAGGACGTGATCGACTACCTCAAGGATCATGTCGCCAAGTGGTGGCTGCCCGATGCGGTCGAGTTCGTGGACGATATTCCGCACACCGCCACGGGCAAGATCAGCAAGAAGGACCTGCGCGACCGGTTCTCGGATTACCAGCTACCCGAGGCGGAGGAGGGGGGGGCGCCTGCATCCCAACCGACCCCCGAACCCGAAATGGCCACCGCCGCGCCTGCTCCTGCTACCGAGGTGCAGAACGGTGATGCTCCGGCGGAAGGCGACGGTAAGAAACGCGGTGTCTTCGGGCGCATGTTCGGCAAGGACTAGGGACGCGGCATGACGATCCGGCATGGCATCGCCATCCTGATCGGGCTCGGCCTTGCGATGGCGGTGTTCCTGATCATGACGCTCGCCCTGTCCGCAGCGCGCGGGCCCGATTTCCTCTCGCCCACCGCGATGAGCATTCTCGGCCTGGCCTGCCTGCTGGTCGTTGCGCGGCCGGCCTGGGGCATCGCCAAGCGCCTGCTGCCCGATAGCCCCTCCGATGAGGAATGACCAGATGACGACCTATATCGACCCGAGCCGCGAGAACTTCGAGGCATTCAAGGCCCTGCCTCGCGACCAGCCGATCCATATGCTCAATCTGCTGCTCTACCGCGATCGGGCCGAGTATCCGGACGGCCACGAACATGCGGGCAAGGGCTGGAACGGGCGCCGCGCCTACGAGGAATACGGCAAGACGAGCGGGCCGATCTTCCACCGCGTCGGCGGGTCGATCGTGTGGCGCGGCGCCTTCCAGGCGATGGTGACGGGGCCGCACGAGCGGCAGTGGCACGATGGTTTCGTAGCGCACTATCCCAATGCGAGCGCCTTTTTCGAGATGATCAAGGACGCCGCCTATCAGACCGCGGTCGTCAACCGCACCGCCGCGCTGATCGACAGCCGTCTGATGCGGTTCGAGCCGGGCGGGGAAAGCGACACCTTCGGTTGATTGTCGGTTCCTGCGACGCCCGGTGAGAGCCGCGGTTATTCGCCATAAATATAGCCGGGCAGCTTCTTCGAGGAGCGGGCGAACAGGCCGATCATCTGCCGGTAGTTTTCCATCGATATCCCCCCGTCGGCGATCACGTAAAGCCGCACGCTGATGGTGCCGTTGGGATCGAGATAGGCGCGCCCGAAGTTCTGCCGATAGTTATATTCGTTGATCCCGTTCGCGATATCCTGCGCCGTAACGTCGCTCGGCGTTTGGTAGCTTACCAGGATCGACGTCCCCAGGCAGCCGGTCGACGTTGCTTGATCCTTGCATGCCAGCAAAACGGCATCCGCTTGCAGCCCGTTATCGAACCGGACGCTAATGTTGGGCTTGCCATCCTGGTCCGCCGTGGTTGCGCCCAGTTCCGCCAGCGTCGCCTTGAGTGCGCTGGTGGTAAAGACATCCAACTGCCGCGAAGCGTCGAAGCTTTGCGCTTGCGCCGCCGTGCTTGCGCCAATCGCCAAAACCGTGCCGAGAGCCAGCGCTTTCATCGAATTCCCCTCAAAATACATCCGCAAACCCGGCTGCGAGCTTACCGAGCATATCGCGATCCGCAAGGCCCGGGAACGAAGATCGCTCACGCGCGCGAGCACGCTTCCTGTTGCTAATCCGCGCAGTATTCGAACTCGCCTTGCTCGCAGCGACGCACGGCTTCGCGCCATTGTGCCATCCGTTCTTCGTAGGCGTCGCGATTGGCCACCGCCTCCGCCTCGATCTCGCGGTTGCGCCGCTCCACCGCAGCGACCTCGGCCTCGTACCTTGCCCGGTCCTCTTCGGAAGTTGCCCGCCGGCTCGCGTTCATCTCGTTGATCGCTTCGGTGTAGACGATCATCTGCCGCTTGGCGGTACAATCGCGAACCGATGCCTCGCTCTCCTCGCCCGACAGCGCGGGATCGGCATTACGGCGACATGCCCGCGCGACCGAATCCATGCGCGAGTCGATATTGATGCCTTCCTCGCGCAGCATCTGCAGCATGCTGTCCATGCCCGGGTCTGCGCTCGCCAGCTCGGCCCGCTCCGCCATGATCGCCTGGCAGCGGCTGCTGGTGTAGATATCGAGCAACGCCTTCGCGCGCGCTGAGTTGCGATCTTGCGGGGTGTCCATGGCGGCCAGTTCGCTTCGCGCGCTGTCGCACTGGACATAAGTGTAGGCTTCGCCGCCGGTCGGAGCGGGATCGCCGGAAGGCTGCGCTAGCGCCGTACCCGCGAGCGGGGTGGCGATTGCCAGAAGGAACACGGTGCCTTGGAAAATACGCATGAAGCTCCTCCCAAATGTGCGACGCGAAACTACCACCGAAAGGAGCGATAGCAAGCGGATCCCCTGCGCCTCCGGTGTTAGAGCAACCGCATCTGCCCGTCGACCATCGGCGCGCGGAATCGTGAGCAGTCGAGCGCGAATTTCGCCTTGCCGTCCCCGATGCCTGCACGGCGACATGCCACGCGAAAGCGCGCGCGGAACAGATCTGCCCAGACGCCGGTCGGCTTCAGCCGGGTGAAGAAATCGGGATCATTATCCTTCCCGTTGCGGATTGAGCGGACGATGGACATCACCTTGTCCTTGCGATCGGGAAAGTGGGTTTCGAGCCACTCGCGGAACAGCGGAGCCACTTCGTGCGGCAGGCGCAGCGGAATCCATCCGGCGGAGGTCACGCCGAGTTCAGCCGCGCGTGCGACGATCCCTTCCATCGCGTCGTCGGTAATCGCGGGGATGACCGGCGCGATCGAGCAATGGGTCGGGACGCCCGCCTGCGTCAACGTCTCTAGCGCGGCGATCCGCTTGATGGGGGAGGGCGCGCGCGGTTCGACCAGCCGCGATAGCTTCGGGTCGAGCGAGGTGACCGAAATCGCCACTGCGATCAGGTTTTTACGGGCCATCTCTCCGAGGATGTCGAGGTCGGCCAGAACCCTGTCGGACTTGGTGGTGATCGTCACCGGATGGCGCGCGTCGAGGCATACCTCCAGCATCTGCCGCGTGATCCGGTAACGGCTCTCGATCGGCTGGTAGGGATCGGTGTTGGTGCCCATCGCGATCGGGCGCGGCTGGTAGCCGGGCTTGGCCAGCGTTTGCGCCAGCAGCTTCGCCGCATTCGGCTTGGCGAACAGCTTGCTTTCGAAATCGAGGCCGGGGGAGAGGTCGAGATAGGCGTGGCTGGGCCGCGCGAAACAATAGATGCATCCATGCTCGCACCCGCGGTAGACGTTCACCGATCGGTCGAAGCCTATGTCCGGCGACTGGTTGAAGGAGAGGATCGAGCGCGGCTTTTCGATCGTCACCTCGGTGCGCAGCTTGGGGACGGGGCCGTCGATGGCCTCTCGCTCGTCACGCCAGTCGCCATCGGCCTCGCGCGACGGCAGGTCGAAGCGCGTGGACACGTCCCCGCTCTGTGCGCCTCTGCCTTTGACCTGTTCCATAGCGGGGAACATAAAGAGAACGCAAGCGTGAGTCGATCCAGATTTTTGCGGCGTTCCCAACGCCGAGGCAATCGGCAGCTCCGACGCTTTCGGGCAATTTGGTTCGATGTCTCAACCGGGGTGGAGAGCGGTCGTTAGGACGAGAACAAACACCAGGCGTAATCAAGAGCGCATCTCTTTGTTGGGTCCTCACGACCGGCATGCGGGGTTACTGCTACAATGTCACGCGGCGACCTATCAGGTGGGAGGTCAAGGAAATCGACCGCGTTTCCGGTGCCGAACGAGACAACCGAGCCATCGCGGAAGGTGAGCTGGAACAAGTGATATCCCATTCCCCTCTCGCCAGCGGCATATATGGTCTCTGCAAGCTCTCGCGGCAGTCTCGATGGGCTTTCCTCGAGGTCCGCCACCTCCTCCAACGGCACCGACTTCTTGCCGGTGTCTTCCTCTGGCCACACCCCCCATTTCTCGAACCACTGCGCGGCAGGGCATAGGTATACGGCGTCTCGCAGTTCGCCAGTGCGAAGCGTTACAAGTGCCGGATAGTAGATCGCCTGTGTTGGCTCGATCTGCGACAGCCTATTCCGAAGTTCGTTCGGAAGACGCGGGTAGCGCTGAGCTCCACTCAAAGGGTTCGTCATTGACTTCTGCGGCACCAGTCGACTGTCTGCAATCGGGTCGTTAGCGGAATGGCGGCTTCGGAATTAGGGAATACGGAACCAGACTTTCTGTGAGAACCCGCCATACCCTACCTTCGCGGCCAATTCAGCCCAGCGCCACCTGCAGCACCGCCGCGGCCAGCCATAGCGCCAGTAGGATGACCGATTCCCAGCCGATCCCGCCGGGCCCCTGCTTCTCGCGCCGCAGCAGGCCCAGCAGCAGGATCGCAGTCATGATGCACACCAACGCCATCCAGAACAGCGAACGCTCTCCGATGGCGTGATAAATCGAGCCGTCGCGATAGGCGATGTCGCTCGCCGAGACGAACAGCGCATCGAACATGTTGCCGCCGATGATCCCGCCGATCGCGAGCTGCAGCGCGCCGCGCCGCACCGCTGCGATGGTGGTGACGAGTTCGGGCAGCGAAGTGACCACGGCGGTCCCCAGCGCGCCGACGACGCCTTGCGAAATGCCAAGCTGCGCGCTGAGCGCGAGGCCGGTGTCGCCCACGACATAGCCGCATCCGCCGACGATCAGGACGAGGCCCGCGAAAGATGCCGCCAGCAGTGCGGTTGAGCGTGGATCGTCTTCAGGGTCGTCTTCCTCGAGGCGCAGCCCGTCGGTCTTGATCGGCCGCCACATGGGCTCTTGCCGGATGGAGTGGGCATTGTGCAGCCCGACGAGATAGACGAGGATCATCACCGGGCTGGCCGGGTGAACGCCGAAGAACGCGATGTCGGGCGCGGCGTAAGCCATGATCGGCATGGCCGAGAGGATGATGAGCACCGTCGCTTGGCCGAGGTTCACCGTGCTCGCGCCGGCGTGTTCGAGGTTCACCTTGCGATAGAAGATGTCGGCGAGGGCGAGGAACATCGTCTGCGCCGCAATCCCGCCCAGCGCATTGGAGACAGCGAGTTCGGGCGCGCCGCTGGCGGCCGTGGTGACCGAGGTGACAATCCCCGAAATGCTGGTGCCCGCACCCAGCAGCACCGCACCGATCAGCGCTTCGCCGAGGCCAGTGCGGTCCGCCAGCACATCCGCGATGCGCGCCATCTTGCTGCCGAAGAAGGCGATCAGCAGCGCGCTGGCTGCGAATAGCGCTCCGAGCCATTCAAGCGGAAGGGACTGGATATCGGGCATGGGGCTTGCTGAGAGAGCGCGCCCCCGGGTCTATCGTTCCAGCAGAGTTATCGTTCGAGCAGACTTATCTTTCCAGAAGGCGAGGCATCAGCTCGACGAAGTTGCAGGGCCGGTGGCGGCTGTCGAGCTGGTCCTTCAGAATTTTATCCCACCCGTCCTTCACCGCACCATTGCTGCCGGGCAGGGCGAAGATGAAGGTATCGCCCGCCAGCACCGCGCAGGCGCGGCTCTGGATGGTCGATGTGCCGATGCTCTCATAGCTTATCCAGCGGAACAGCTCACCGAAACCGGGAATATCCTTGTCCTTCACGCGGTCGAGCGCCTCTGGCGTCACGTCGCGCCCGGTCAGCCCGGTGCCGCCGGTGGTGATGACTGCATCGACCTCAACGCTGGCGATGCAGCGCCGCAGCACATCATAGATCTCGGCTGCGTCGTCGGGGCAGATCGTCCGCTCGATCAGGATATGCCCCGCCTCGCGCACGCGCGCCTCGAGCAGGTCGCCGGAAGTGTCGGTCGACGGTTCGCGCGTGTCGGACACGGTCACGATTGCAATGCGGATGGGCGTGAACGCGCGGGTTTGGTCGATCGGCATCGGTCCGCTTTCATCAACGGCGTGTGAGGCGCGTGTCGACCTGGTTCGCCTCGGGGAAGCCCGGCCAGCGGTTCATCGCCAGTGCCTGCCGCGTGGGCGAGGGGGCGGCCGCCTGCCGCTCGTACATCCAGTAGTTGCGGGTGACGATGGCGACGTAGCCGCGCGTTTCCCAATAGGGGATCGATTCCATGTAGAGCAGCGGATCGTCCTGATCGCGTATTTCGCTGTTCCAGCGGCCCACCGGCGTCAGCCCCGCATTATAGGCGGCCATGATCTTGGGCAGCTTGCCCTGCGTGTAGGAATGGTCGCGCAGCATTTGCAGATGGCGCTGGCCGAACGCGAGATTGACGTCGGGCTGATTGAGCGAACGCGGATTGCTGCCGACCCCGAGGCTGGGCCCATGCTGGCGGGCGGTCGCGGGCATGATTTGCATCAGTCCGCGCGCGCCGGCGGGGCTCACGACCGCCGCGCGGAAGTTCGATTCCTGCAGCGCGTGGGCATAGGCGAGCGCGGGGTCGACCTGCCAGCCGTTGACGGGTGCCCAGCGCGCGACGGGGAAGCGCAGCGCCGGATCGGGCGTGCCGCCACGCGGCGCGTTATGCGCCATCCACAGCTGGGTGGAGGGCAGCCCAAGCTCGCGCGCGAGGCGCGAGAGCGCGGTGAATTGCGACGGATCGCCGATCCTCGCCTGATGGCGCAGCACCTCGTCGGCCAGATCGTCCTCCCCAATCTGGGCCAGCGCCACGGCAGCGCGCACGTTCTCTTCCCCGTTCAGCCGACGCCAGTCCTCGGGGCTGAGATCGGGCGTCTCGCCCGCACGCGGCAGCAGTTGGCCGAGCTGTTCGCGGGCGAGCATGCCGTACAGCGTCTCGTCCATCATCGCCGCGCCGCGCAACTTCTCGGTTGCCTTCTCGGGCTCACGGCAGCGGATATAGGCGCGGCTCGCCCAGTAATAGCTGGCGGCGGAAAGCTCGGGATTGATGGCGGACGCGCCCGCACGCTCGAAACCGTCGGCAGCGGTCGCGCAGTCGCCCATCCGCCACGCGGCAAGGCCGATGACCCATTCGCCTTCGGCCACCCACGCTCCGCTGCCGTCGCGCACGGTCTGCGCCATCGCGAGAGCGGCGGCGTCCTGGTTCTCGATATAATAGCTCCACGCGACCCGCTGGCGCCATTCGGCCCGCGCCGCGCTGCTGAGAGTCGCGTCGACCCCGTCGAGCAGCACGCGCGCGCCATCGGGATCGTCGTTCTTGATCCGCTCCAGAATCGCGGAACTGATATCGCGCGGCATAGTGCCGTCGTCTATCCCGCGCGGCAGGATGCGCTTGCTGGCATAGCCCTGCGGCTGGAAGCTCTGCTCGCGCGGCAGGTACGGCGCGCTCATCAACCCGCGCTTCATCGCGAGGTTGCTGATCTGCTCCGCTTGCGGCAGCGTACTGCCCTTGGCGAGCCATTGCTGGAGTTGCGGCAGTTCGATGCGCGGGCTGTTGGCGTCGAGGTAATACTCGGCCTGCGCCACCAGCTTTAGCGGTTCGTCGGGCCGCTGCGCGAGCAGGCTCTCGACCTCGCTCCAGTTGCCCGCATCGAGCGCCTGAAAGACCTTCGCGTAGAACTGTCGGTCCGCGTCGTTCAACACCTGCGGGATGTTCGGGTTTGCGGCACGTTCGCGGAAATAGTCCGCTGCGGTTTGTGCCCCACCATTCTGCGCGAGCGCGGGAGCGACTGTCGCCGTCGCGGCGAGAGCGGCGGCGAGCGAAAGGATAATGCGTTTCATGGGGGACTGTGGTTCCACTCGAGCCATCGATTCCAGGTCTGTGCGCGTTTGGCCGGATTGCGCAAAAGGGTCGCCATGTCCGGTACTGCAAAGGCCGGAACGCTAACAGAATCAATTGCGATATTGGTTAACGCGGCAGGTTCCTGCGCCGTCTCGTGCGCCAGCAGCGACCAGACGCGGCTTCCGCAGGCGATGATCGTCTTTGGGCGGGCGAGAGCGATGTGATGCAACAGCAAGGCGCCGTAGCCCGCCTTCGCAACGGCGTTCCACTCGGGCCGGAGGTTGTGGCGCGGCAGCACGCTCGCGAAATAGGCGGCATCGAGCGCGAAGCCCATCGCACGCAGCATATTGACGGCCAGCGTGCCGCCGGGTCCGCCGAGCAGCGCCTCGCCATCCTCGGCTTGCGGCTGGTCGATCACGAGCATGACGGGCGCGTCGACCGCGCCGCGCGGCGCAATGCGCGGGTAGGCACCGGGCGGATCGAGCATTTCGCTTTCCAGCCACCATTGCTGGAATGGCGCCAATTCGGCAGGCCATTGCTCCCGATTGCCGGGATATGTGCCCTCGCTCTCCTCGTCGAGGAAGCGCGACAGTGCGCCTTTTTTCGGCTCGGGAAGGGGTGCCGGGGTGGGCTGCTTTTCCGTTACGGCTGCGGCGGCCTGCGCCCCTTTCTCGGGCGACGACAGCCAACCGCAGGGCGCATCGGCGACATGCTCTTCCACGCCCGCTTCCCGCCACCAGTCGAGGCTGGCGACGAACGCTTCGCGCAATTCATCGGGCTTGGTGGAAAGATCGGACATCCCGAGGGAGGTCTTGACCTGTGGCGCGCAGGCAATCAAGTCACAAGCGACTAAAGCATAAGCCGGGAAAGGGCTGCAACAGGATATGACCGAACGCGAATCCATGCCATGCGACGTGCTGGTTGTGGGCGGCGGCCCCGCCGGCCTCTCCGCTGCCATCCGCCTCAAGCAGATCAACGAAGAGCTTGAGGTCGTCGTCCTCGAGAAGGGATCGGAGATCGGCGCGCATATTCTCTCGGGCGTGGTCCACGATCCCAAGGCGCTGAACGAGCTGTTCCCCGACTGGCGGGACATGGACTGCCCGATCGGCGAGGTACCGGTGACCGACAATTGGCACTGGGTCCTGCGCAAGAACGGCAAGTTCGCGATGCCGCACATCGCGATGCCCCCGCTGATGAGCAACAAGGGCAACTACGCCGGATCGCTCGCCAACCTCACCCGCTGGCTGGGCGAGCAGGCCGAAGCGCTGGGCGTGATGGTGTTCCCCGGTTTCCCCGCCGCCGAAGTGATCTATGGCGATGACGGTGCCGTCGCCGGTGTCATCACGCAGGACATGGGCATTGCCGAAGACGGATCGGAAAAGCCCGATTTCCAGCCGGGCATGGAAATCCACGCCAAGTACACGCTGTTCGCGGAAGGCGCACGCGGCAGCCTGACCAAACAGCTCAAGGCGAAATACGACCTCGAGAAGGATTGCCAGCCGCAGACCTACGGCCTGGGAATGAAAGAGCTGTGGGAAATCGACCCCAAGAAGCACGTGCCGGGCCGGGTGATCCACACGCAGGGCTGGCCGCTCGATAACGACAGCTGGGGCGGCGGTTTCCTCTATCACATCTCGGACAACCAGGTCGCGCTCGGCTTCGTGGTCGCGCTCGATTATGCGAACCCGTACCTGTCGCCCTATCAGGAATTCCAGCGCTGGAAGCACCACCCCGATATCCTCGACATCCTCGAAGGCGGCAAGCGCGTGGCCTATGGTGCGCGCGTGATCAACGAAGGCGGCTGGCAGAGCGTGCCGCAGCTGGCATTCCCCGGCGGCGCTCTGGTCGGTTGCTCGGCGGGCTTCGTCAACGTGCCACGGATCAAGGGCAGCCACACCGCCATGAAGAGCGGGATGCTGGCGGCGGAAAGCGTCGCGGCGGCGATCGCGGCGGGCAAGGAGCACACGCAGCTCGACGAATATGACGACGCCGTTCGCGAAAGCTGGATTGCGACCGAGCTCAAGAAGGTGAAGAACGCGCAGCCCGCGATCGCCAAGCTGGGCGGCGACTTCGGCACCGTGCTGGCGGGCATCGACATGTGGATGCGCACGCTCAAGATCGGCCTGCCCTTCACGCTGAAGCACACGCCCGACTACAAGCACACGCAGCGTGCGGACCTCCACGACCCGATCGTCTATCCCAAGCCCGACGGCGAGATCAGCTTCGATCGCCTCACGAGCGTGGCCTACAGCTTCACCAACCATGCGGAAGACCAGCCCAAGCACTTGAAGGTGCTGGACATGGAGCTCCAGAAGGAAAGCGAGCTGGGCGAATATGCCGGCCTCTCGCAGCGCTATTGCCCCGCAGGCGTCTACGAATGGGTGAAGGACGAGGATACGGGCGAGGACAAGTTTGTCATCAACTCCCAGAACTGCGTCCACTGCAAGACCTGCGACATCAAGGACCCGAACCAGAACATCGTCTGGACCGTGCCCGAAGGCGGCGGCGGGCCCAACTATCCGAATATGTAGTGCGCCAGCGCCGGGATGGACCTATCAGGTCGGCTCCGGCGCTCGCATCGGGCGGGCCCACAGGAAAGAAACGCGTCATGCAATTTTTGCCGATCCTCACGGCAGGGACGATGCTGGTCCTTGCGCATTCGCCGTGCCTCGCCCAATCCGCGCAAACGCCAGGCGTGACCGAAGTTGCACCCGGCGTGAGGAAAGTCGACGGCGCGCAGGTGCCGAGCACGCAGATCAGCGCGGCGGCGCTGAAATCTGCGATCGAACAGGACCAGACCTTCAAGGCGATCAAGAAGCTTTTCACGGTGAAGGGTATCGAAAGCCCCGGTCCTGCCGGCACGACCACGCATATGTACAAGATAGTCGATACCGACACGGGGGAAGACAAGGTCGTCATCCTGTTCGTGAAGGGCAAAAAGATCGTCGACTATCTCATCACCTGAGGGACCGTGACCGACATCGCCCCCGAGATTGGGTACGCCAAGCTTAACCTGGCGCTGCATGTCCGAAAGCGGCGCGAGGATGGCTATCACGAGCTCGAAACGCTGTTCGCCTTTTGCGAGCATGGCGATGTGCTGAGCGTTGAGCCTGCGCTGCGCGACGAAGTGCGCACGGTAGGCGAGTTCGGTGGCCATGTGGGCGATCCGGGCGACAACCTCGTCGCGCGGGCATTAAGCGCCCTGCCGCATCCCGATGGCCTGTCGATCACGCTCGAAAAGAACCTCCCCGTCGCCGCAGGGCTGGGCGGCGGCTCGGCGGATGCAGGCGCGGTGTTCCGGCTGGTCGAACAGCTCCACGGCCTGCCCGACGACTGGCAGGATCGCGCGCTGAAGCTTGGCGCGGATGTGCCCGCATGCGTGCGCTCAGAAATGGCAGTCGGCCGCGGGGTGGGGGAGGAGCTTGCGCCGCTCGACAACGACCTGAGCGGTACGCCCGTGCTGCTCGTCAATCCGCGGATCGCGCTCTCGACCGGTCCGGTGTTCGCCGCATGGGACCAGTTCGATCGCGGGCCGCTCCCCGAAGGGACTGCGCGCGAAATCGCGCTGGAGGGCCGCAACGATCTCGAAGAGCCTGCGATCTCGATCTGCCCACCCATCGCCCAGGTGCTGCGCTCGCTAGGCGCCACCTCGCCGATGCTCGCCCGCATGTCCGGCTCGGGCGCGACCTGCTTTGCGCTCTACCAGGACACCGAGCTGCGCGACGCTGCCGAGCGCGAGATCGCGCTGCGCCAGCCGGGGTGGTGGCGGATGGCGACAGTTCTTAGATAGGCGCGCATGACAGACGCACCTTTTCGCCAGATCGGCACTCCCAGGCGAGGCGGCATCATCGCGATTGCCGACCACGCCAGCAACTTCGTACCCGACGACATCGAGCTCGGCATTCCGGCCGAGCTGATGGACCAGCATATCGCGATCGATATCGGCACAGCCGGGGTGGCCGAGCGGCTGGCACGCAAGCATGGCATCGCGGCGCAGATCGCGCAGGTCAGCCGCCTCGTGATCGATCTCCACCGCAACGAGGGGGATGATGCGCTGGTGGTCGCGTCGAGCGACGGGCACACGATCCCCGGCAATATTGGTGCGAATATTGAGCGCCGCACCGCACTTTACCACCGCCCCTATCACGAGGCTTTCGCTGCGATGGTCGCCGAGGCGCAGCCCGCGCTGATCCTCGCCATTCACAGCTTCACGCCGGAGATGGCCTCGACCGGCGAGCAGCGCCTGTGGGACGTCGGCCTGCTCTATAACCAGGACGATCGCGCCGCGCGGGTCGCCATCGACTCTTTCACCGCCATGGGCTTCACGGTGGGCGACAACGAGCCCTATTCGGGCAAGCAGCTCAATGCGACGATGGATCGTCATGCCGAAGCGAACGGTATCCCCTACCTGACCATCGAGCTGCGGCAGGACCTGGTTGCCCGCAAGAGCCATCAGGCGGTGTGGGCGGACCGGATCGCAAAGGTCGCGCAAGACGTGCTGGCGACGCTGGCAACCTAATAATTACTTTTTGCAGGTAATACCGGTCACTCTCCGGGTCGCAGGAGACGATTGAAAGACATGCCTATGCGAATTGCCTGTGTTTTTACCGTCGCGGGCCTCGCATTCGCGACGGCGGGCTGCGATGGCAATGTCGCGGCCAGCACAGGTGCCGATCAGGCGGCAAACTCCGCCTCATCGGGAGATGCCGCTTTCGTCATACCCTGCGCGCTGGGCGGAGCATCCGCCTTCGAGAGCACCTGCAATGTGGAGCGTCGCGAAGTCGATGACGCAATGCTGCTAACGGTGATCCATCCCGATGGCGGTTTCCGCCGTTTCGAGCAATTGCCGGACGGTGCCGGGCTCGCAGCGGTTGCAGGCGCGGACGAGGTGACGCAAAGCCTCAGCGGTGACACACTCGAAATCGCCCTCGTCGGAAACCGTTACCGCTTCCCCGCCACGCGCAAATAGCGCGCCCGGCCAGATTCTCACCACAGCGCAGATGCGCGATGCCGAAGCCGCGTTGTACGAAAGCGGGGTGGAGGAATGGACGCTGATGCAGCGTGCAGGCCACGGCGCGGCCGACTGGATCGCGCGGGCTTCGGCAGGCAATCCAGTGACCATTCTGTGCGGCCCCGGGAATAATGGCGGCGACGGCTATGTCGCTGCGGCTGCCCTCAAGGCCCGCGGCGTACCGGTGCGGGTAGTCGCGCCGATCGAGCCCAAGACCGAGCAGGCGAAGCGCGCTGCGGCCACCTTCGATGGCGAGGTACTCGATCATGCGGCGGGCTCGCACGGCGCAGTCTTCGTCGATGCACTGTTCGGGATCGGCCTGGCGCGGCCTGTGTCTGACGATCTGCGTAGGTTACTGACCGATTTGCGGGCCTCGCACAGCCTTGCGGTCGCGCTGGATGTGCCGAGCGGGGTCGATGCCGACACCGGAGCGTGCCCCGACGATCTGCCGTCCTACGACCTGACGCTATCCTTTGGCGCCTGGAAACCGGCGCATTTCACGGGTGACGCGCTCGCAAAGCTCGGTGTGGTGCGGCTGGTCGATATCGACGTGCCCGATCGCGGCGGGAACCTGCGCCTGAGCGAGCCTGCGCGGCTCGCCGCGCCGGATTTCGCCACGCACAAATACCGCCGCGGGCTCGTCGCGGTGGTCGGTGGCGCGATGCCGGGCGCGAGCCTGATGACGGCGCGCGCCTGCGCTCTGGCGGGGGCTGGCTACGTCAAATGGATGAGCGACCACGATCATCCCGGCCATCCGCCCGATCTGGTAAAGGACGACGCCCCTCTCGACGATGCGCTCGGCGACGATCGCATTTCGGCAATCGTGATCGGTCCGGGCCTCGGACGCGAGGATGACGCACAGGCCCGGCTGGAAGCCGTCCTCGCGGCAGGCAAGCCCGCCGTTCTCGATGCCGATGCGCTCAACCTGCTGACACCTGCCTTGCTGGAGAGCTGCGACGCCCCGATCCTGCTGACACCGCACGAGGGCGAGCTGGCGCGCCTGTGCGAGGCATTCGAGGTCGATGGCGAAACCAAGCGCGAGCGCGCTTCGGCGCTGGCCAAGGCTACGGGCTGCGCGGTGCTCGCCAAAGGGGCCGACACGCTGCTGGCGGTGGGCGAGGACCTGCGTTTCTTCACCCCCGCCACGCGCTGGCTATCGGTCGCCGGGAGCGGCGATGTGCTTGCCGGAATTGCCGCAGCACGGCTCGCAGTGACCGGCGATTGTGTGCAAGCCGCATGCGAGGCGGTTCATCTGCACGGTCGTGCTGCTCGGATCGTCGGGGCGGGCTTTACCGCGACGATGCTGGCCGAGGCGGTTCATCCGGCGCTGGGGCAGATGCTATGAGCGAAGAGATTATCCGTATCGCGGCCAAGGGTGACGGGCTGACCGAAAGCGGCCGCCATGTCGCGGGCACGGTTCCGGGCGACCGGGTGGAGGCTGATGGCACGATCCTGCCGGGGCCTCATCACGTTGCTCCGCCGTGCCGCCACTTTCCGCAATGCGGTGGGTGTCAGCTGCAGATGGCGGACGATGCGGCGCTGACGCGATTTGTTGGTGAGCGGGTGGCATTCGCGGCGGATTCGCAAGGCCTCACGCCCGAAACGCTCGCGCTGCCGCATCTCTCGCCTTCACGCACCCGTCGCCGCGCAACGCTCCATGCGCAGCGGGCAGGGAAGAAAATCCTGATCGGGTTCCGCGAGGGCGGTTCGCACCGGCTTATCGACATGGCCGAGTGCCACATCCTTGCGCCCGAACTCTTAGCACTGGTGGCGCCCCTGCGCTCGCTCCTCGGCCAATGGCCCGGCACACTCGCCGCCAATATCCAGCTGACCCGCGTCGATCAGGGCGTTGCAATGGAGATCAAGGGGATCTCGGCGGAGAACCTCGCCCAGACCGAGGGGCTGCTCGATTTCGCGCGGGCGCAATCGCTCGCGCGGCTATCGATCGACGAAGGCTTCGGTCCGGAGCCTGTGTGGGAACCCGAGCCCGCGACCGTCACGCTTGGCGGTACGCCGGTCGCTTTTCCGCATGGGGCCTTCCTCCAGCCGACCGAGGATGGCGAGGCGGCGCTGCTCGCCGCCGCGAAGGAATGGTGCGGCGATGCGCGCTTCATTGCGGACCTGTTCGCAGGGCTGGGCACCTTCGCCTTCGCGCTGGCGGGACCGGCCAAGGTGCTGGCGGCCGAGGCGGATCGCGCCGCCCATCTCGCCTGCCAGTCGGCGGCCCGGCAGGCTGGCAAGCCGGTCCACGCGCTCCATCGCGACCTGTTCCGCGACCCCCTCACCGCCGCCGAAATCTCGAAGTTCGATTGCGTGCTGCTCGATCCGCCCAGAGCAGGCGCGCGCAATCAGGTAGACGAAATCGCGCAGAGCACCGTCAGCCGCATCGTCTATATCAGCTGCAATCCGCAAAGTTGGGCGCGCGATGCGCGGCGGCTTGCCGAGGGCGGTTTCCGGCTGAAGGAGCTGCGCCCGGTGGGCCAGTTCCGCTGGTCCACCCATGTCGAGCTGGCGAGCCTGTTCGTGCGCGATTAGGCCCGCAGGGCCTCCAGAATGCGCTCTTCGAGCCACTCGCGTGAGGTCGTCTCTACGAAAGCATGGCTTGCGCCCGCGCAGCGCGAGATACGTTGATCGTCCGCGGGCCATGCCGCGTCGAAGACCTTCGCGGTACGGTCGGCCCCGGCCAGCAGGATATGCACCGGGCCATCGAACCTCTTGAGCCCCTTGTGCATTCGGGTCGCGAGATTGCTGGGGGGCGGCGCGGGGCGCATGGCCCGCATCATCCCTCCGCCCAGCTTACGCAGGTTCACGCCTCCCCGAAGCAACCGTGCGACCTCGCGCGGATTGCGAAGCTTTTCGGCATAGCGCGCGCGAATATCCTGCGGTGGCGGAGCGGAGTCCGTATCATCCTCGATCGTCCAGGGGTTCGACAGGATCAGCCCGTCGCATCCCGCGCCGCCCGCCAGCATCAACGAGCTTGCCGCGTCGCAATTGCCCAAGCCGATCACCCGATTGACCTGCGGCGCAATGGCGCGAAACGCCTCCAGCGCGGCGCGGATATCGGGCTCGGAATCTTCGAAGCCGAGATTATCGCCCTCGCTGTCGCCAATTCCGCGCCGGTCGTAACGAAACACGGGAAAGCCACGCTTGGCGATCGAACGCGCCAGCTGGGTCTGTCCACGAAAAGCGCCGCTGCGGATTTCGTTGCCTCCGCTCACCAGCAGCAGTCCGGTGGTCAGCGGCGCGGTGTCGAGAGTCGCGGCGAGCGTGCTGCCCTCGCAATTGAAAGTGAGGTGAAGGCGGCTGCTCATGCGGCCTCTCTCATCGCGATGGCGATAATCGCGGCGAGCGCGTCGGCCTGCTTCGCGTCGTAATCGGGCTCCGCGCGCAGCCACAGCGGTCGACCGCCGACCGTTTCCTGATCGATCGCCGTCACGCCGTCCTCCCGGATGGAGACCTGCGCGGTTTCGAGTGCGGCGAACATTTGCGGGCCGAGGTGCCACCCGGCGAGGGTGACGCCATCGGCCCGCCCTTGCGCCTCGATCTGTTCACGGGTTTCCTCGGTGCCTGCCTCGCGGCTGGCAATGATCCGTGCGCGAATCATTGCGCGCAGGATCTTCACCCCGTCCTGCGGCGCATAGTCCCATCCCGGCAGGCCTGCAGGTCGCAGCATCGCGCCTCCGCGGATTGTAAGCACGCCGGTCGCGCGGAAATGCTCCGCCGCGGCTGCTGTGCCTTTGCGCCAGCCTTCAAGCGTCTGCTTGGCGAGCGGCGCGACGCTTTCGTTGCAGCCGGGCAGATCGGGCAGAATCGCGTCGATGCCCGCTCCATCGAGCCGCCGCATCACTTCGACGATCTGACGGCGCAGCTTGTTCGCTTCGTCGAACAAGGGCGGGATCACCAGCAGGCGGGCGGCGCGCCCGCGATCGAACACCAGCGCGGCCTCGTTGCGCACAGCGCCATCATGCGTCGGGCACGGCCATTCGACGAATTTCATCGGAGTGGTCACGACCCGCCCACGTTACCGGGCGGCGGCTTTCGCTTCCGCGAGGGCGAGGAGGCCGCCGTAGGTTTCGAGATGGTCGCCGTCGATCTCGTCATCCTCGATGATGATGTCGAAGCGGTCTTCCATCTCGGTCAGCAGGTCGGCGACCGCCTGGCTGTCGAGTTCCGGCAAATGGCCGAAAAGCCCGCTTGCGGGGCTGAGATCGGCGGTGCGTTCTTCGGACAGGCCCAGCACATCGCGCAGGATGGCGCGAAGCGTCTGGTCAATCTCGGTCCGGGAGGGGCCGGTCGGGTCCGTCGGCGCTGAGGTCTGAGCGGTCATTTCTACCGTAAAACTGCCGTGAAAGTGGCGGCTGCCTAGCGCTCGGGCCGCACGCTGGCAAGGATCGAGCGAATCCGGCGCTTGGCGAGCGGCATCCAGGCCGCCGTTTGCATGGGATCGAGCGCGTCGAGTCGGTAGCGTGGGCGCACCTCTTCCATCCAGTCGGCCTTGTAGGCATCGCTGCCGGTGCCGAAGTCGACGAGCGAGACCTGGTCGCTATCGATCACGTATCTGAACAACTCGGCGGTCAGCGTGGTGCCTGGCGAAATCGGTTTTGCGCTTTCGAGATGTGCGAGCTTGTGGATGTAAGCCACTGAATTCTCGACAGTCCAGAACTGCGCAGCGACCGGGACGCCATCCGCGCGCGCAATGCCCAGCCGGATACGACCCGCTGTGCCTTCGGCCTCGGCGAAGCGGCGCAGCAGATCGGCTTCGTCCTCGCTCGGCTTCCAGCTCTCGGCGTAGATGTTTTCGTATTCCTGCCAAATAGATGCGTCGAAATGCTCGAGGATTTCGATGTCGACCTTCTTCGCCTTGCGCTTGTAGGTCGTGCGCATCTTGCCCGGCCGGGCGGCCCAGTATTCGGCAAAGCTTCGGCCATCGACGCGCAGAACATGATTCTCGTCGCATTGCTCCAGAGCGACCGCCCAGCCGGCAGCGCGAAAAGCGCGCGCGAGCCGTGAAGCAGAGCCATCCTCGTCAGGAAGGGGAGCCAGTGTCACACGCGGCGCCTCGCGTTTCAGATCGCGTGCGAGTTGGGTGAGCAGGGCATCGCTTTCGCTCCCTGCGCCGACGTCGGGCCGCCAGGTGAAGGCATACCAGTTGCGAAGCGCCTCGAACCCGCCCTTGGTGCGGTTGAGAGCCATTGATGCACGCTTGTTCCCCGCCTCTGCGCGTTTGAACACAGCGCTGGGCCGTGTCTCCGCGAGCAGCGCAAACCATTCCGGCCGGTCGAAAGGAGATTGCGGCGCAGGCCCACAGGCTAGCGACTGTGCGGCTTGCACATTGGTAACCTCCTTGTGATAGCCACCCGTTTCTGCATTCACGAGGCCCGAAACTCCTTCTTCCATGACCCAGCCCGACCCGACCCCTTTTCCGATCGACCATGTGATCGAACGCGGCGCGGATGCGGACCCTGCGCTGGTCCTGCGCGACCGCACCCTTAGCTACGCGGCCTTAAGAACCCGTGTCGGCGAGTTGGCGGCATGGCTGCAGGCTCAGGTTCCGCAGCCCGGAGCACGGGTGGCGTCATGGGGCGCGAAAGGCGAATTGACGTGTCTGCTGCCCATCGCTGCCCCGCGCGCTGGACTGGTGCACGTGCCGATCAATCCCATGCTCAAGCGGGCACAGGTTGCACATATCCTGGCCGATAGCGGCGCTTCGCTGCTCGTTGGGACGCCCGCGCGATTGGCGACGCTCGAGCAGGGCGATGCGCCCGCCGATTGCGTGGTGGTGGAAGAGGCTCTCGCGCTCGAGGCGGCATTCGATTTTGACGCCATGCCGCCATCCGAGGCCGATCCGCAGAGCATCGCCGCGATCCTCTATACCAGCGGTTCGACCGGCAAGCCGAAAGGCGTCGTGCTGAGCCATGCGAACCTGTGGCTCGGCGCAGTCAGCGTGGCGCACTACCTCAAACTAGCGCGCAAAGACGTAGTGCTGGCGGTGCTGCCGCTCGCGTTCGATTACGGCCAGAACCAGCTGCTCTCGAGCTGGTATGCGGGTGCCAGCGTCGCTCCGCTCGATTACCTGATGCCGCGCGACGTCACCAAGGCGGTGGTAAAGCATGGCGTCACCACGCTCGCTGCGGTGCCGCCACTCTGGCGCCAATTGGTCGAGGCGAAGTGGGAGAATGGAGCGGGCGACAGCCTCAGGCGCTTGACCAATTCGGGTGGCGCGCTGACGCCGGACCTGATCGACGCGATGCAAAAGACCTGGCCGCGGGCGGATATTTTCCCGATGTACGGGCTGACCGAAGCTTTCCGGTCCACCTTCCTCGATCCCTCGCTGGTCGCGACGCATCCGACCTCCATGGGCACCGCAGTGCCCTTCGCCGAGGTGCTGGTGGTCGACGAAACGGGTGGACCCGCCGAACCGGGCGAAGAGGGCGAACTGGTCCATTGCGGGCCATTGGTTGCACAAGGCTATTGGCAAGACGAGGTTCGCACGGCTGAGCGGTTCAAGCCAGCACCAGCGCACTCCGAATATGGCGGGACAGCGGTATGGTCGGGCGATTATGTTCGCCGCAGCGAGGGTGGCCTGCTGTTTTTCGTCGGACGGCGTGACGCCATGATCAAGAGCGCGGGCAACCGGATCAGTCCGCAGGAGATCGAGGATGCGGCACTGGCCACCGGCCTCGTCGCCGATGCGGTCGCGTTCGGCATCCCCGATGCCAAGCTCGGCCAGGCGGTCCATCTGGTGGTGCGCGGCGATGGCGAGGCTGACGCGCTTGCCGCTTCGCTCAAGCGCGATCTGCCCAGCTTCATGCAGCCCCACGCGATCGAATGGCGCGAAACCCTCCCGCTCAACCCCAACGGGAAGATCGACCGGACTGCGCTGTTTCGCGAAATTTCGGAAAGGACCGCCGCATGAGCAGGCGCGAAGCGAGAAACAGCGGCGCCAAGCCGCTCGGTCCGATCCCGGCCGGATTTGACGTTATCGATGGCGAACTGGCCATCGGAGGGAATAGGGCTAGCGATCTGGCCGAAGAGGCAGGGGACACCCCGCTGTTCGTCTATTCGCGCGCGCTTCTCGACGCACGGATGGCGGCTCTGCGCGCCGCGATGCCCGACAAGCTCGCGCTTCACTATGCGGTGAAGGCCAATCCGCACCCCGACGTCATCCGCCACATGGCCCGGCTGGTCGACGGTTTCGACCTCGCCTCGGGCGGTGAGCTGGCCATCCTGCAGGATGTCGGGATCGACGGCGCGCACATCAGCTTCGCCGGGCCGGGCAAGCGCCCGCGCGAGATTCGCGCGGCAATCGAGGCTGGCGTCACACTCAATTGCGAAAGCGAAACCGAGGCGGCGCGAGCGCTGGAAATCGGCGCGGAGCTGGGCATCCAGCCCAAGGTCGCAGTGCGGGTGAACCCCGATTTCGACATGCGCGGATCGGGCATGAAGATGGGCGGCGGCGCCAAGCAGTTCGGCTTGGATGCGGAGCGCGTGCCCGCATTGATCGCGAAGCTGATCGCAGGTGGTGCCGACTGGCGCGGGCTGCATATCTATACCGGCAGTCAGGCGCTCGAGGCCGAGGCGGTGATCGAGACGCAGGGCCATGTGCTCGATCTTGCAGCGCGGATCGCGTGCGAGGTGGGTCGGCCTTGTCCCGCGCTCAATCTGGGCGGCGGATTCGGCATTCCCTATTTTGCGGGCAACGAACCGCTCGACATTACCGCAATCGGTGCGGCGCTGGGTGAGCGTTTCGATAACTTGCCGGAAGAACTGGCAGAAACCGACATGGCGATTGAACTCGGCCGCTATCTCGTCGGCGTGGCGGGCGTGTATCTCGCCCGGATCGTCGATCGGAAGGAAAGCCACGGCGAGACATTCCTCATCACCGATGGCGGCTTGCATCATCAGCTTGCCGCATCGGGCAATTTCGGCGCGGTCGTCCGGCGTAATTATCCGGTTGCAATTGCTAGCAAGTTTACCGCCCAACCCGTTGAAATTGTAAATGTTGTTGGTTGCTTGTGCACCCCGCTCGACCGGTTGGCGGATAAGGCGGAACTGCCGCGCGCAGATGTCGGCGATCTGGTCGCGGTGTTTTGCGCAGGGGCCTATGGCGCCAGCGCATCGCCGATGCATTTCCTCGGCCAGGGGCCCGCGATCGAGCTGCTGGTCTGAGCGATGCATTTACCTATCGGTAAGCCCGCGTCCCACATCGGGACCCTCCCGAGACCCGTCCATTAGCTAACGGGATATTCACCCTTTTTCGCGAGGAACGATCCCAAATCGTCGGCCAATCGTGGTGGCGCGCTTCGCGGGTGCGCCATCCGGACGACACACACGGAAGGATCGACCCCATGCGCACCCGCGCTTTTGCCAAGTTCACCGGCCTTGTCCTCGGCTTGCTCGCCCTTGCTGGATGCATGGGCGGCGGCGGTCCGGAACTGCCTCCTGCGACCTTCGTCGCGACGCAGGAAGGGCCGAGCCAGGATTACGTGATCGGCCCGCTCGACGAGCTTTCGATCCACGTCTGGCGCAATCCGGAACTCAGCGCGAGCAACATTCAGGTGCGGCCCGATGGTCGGATTACCATTCCCCTGGTCACCGACATGCCCGCCGTGGGCAAGACCCCGGCAATGCTGCAGGAGGATATTCGCCTTCACCTGTCGCAATTCATCGACCAGCCGATCGTCTCGGTCACCATGAACCGATCGGTCGGCACGTTCAGCCAGCAGGTGCGGATCATCGGGGCGACCGCGAAGCCGGCCTCACTCCCTTATCGCGCCAACATGACAGTGCTCGATGCGATGATCGCGGTGGGCGGATTGTCCGAATTTGCGTCAGGCAACCGGGCGAAGCTGATCCGCTTCGATCCGCGGATCGGCCGCCAGCGCGAATATTCGCTCCGCCTCAACGATCTGCTGCGGCGTGGCGACAGCAAGGCGAACGTGATGCTGGCACCCGGCGACGTCATCATCATCCCCGAAAGCGTGTTCTGAGGGGGCCCGTCGCAAGTGAACGAACTTTTCGACGAAGTGCGCGCAGCGCTCTATTCCGCCTGGAGCCGCAAATGGCTGGCGCTGGGCATTGCCTGGGCCGTGTGCCTGGCGGGCTGGCTGTTTGTCGCCACGATTCCCAACACCTACGAGAGCCACGCGAAGATCTTCGTGCAGCTCGACGATCTGCTGTCCAAGCAGATCGGCATTGCGGGTAGCGACAAGACCGACATCGCGAAGGTTCGCCAACGTTTGACGAGCGCCTCGACGCTTGGCCGGGTGGTTGAATCGACCCGGCTTGGCGAGGGCATAACCACCCCGCGCGGCATGGAAAGCGCGATCGGCAGCCTGGCCCAGAACGTGAAGGTCAAGAGCGAGGAGGAAAGCCTCTTCGAGATCACCGCGCAGATGAGCCACGCCAACCTCAGCGACCGCGAGAATGCGGAGCTGGCGCAGGACGTGGTCAACAAGCTGTTGGAGACGTTTTACGACGAGAATGTCGCCGGTGCACGCGGCGAGGTCAACGAAGCGGTGGCGCTGCTCGACCAGCAACTGGACCAGCGCGCAGCGGAGCTGGAACAGGCCGAAGCGCGGCGTACCGCGTTCGAGGCCGAGCATCCCGAACTGATCGGAGGTTCGGCGGCAATCTCCTCACGCTTGCAGAACGCACGCGCCGAGATTCGCGGGGTCGAAGCGGACCTCGCGGCGGCGCAGAGCGCGCTTGCGCAGATCACCGGACAGTTGGCGGGGACCCCGAAGACGCTGCCGGGCGGCGCCGGGGGCGGCAGTAGCTCGCTCGAACAGGCGGAAACGCAAGTGGCGCAGCTGCGCGCGCGCGGTCTGAAGAACAATCATCCCGATATGCAGACCGCTTTGCGGCAGCTCCAGCTCATCCGTGAAATGGGCGGTTCCGGAGGTGATGCACGCGGTACGCCCAACCCGGCTTACAGCGCGCTGGTTTCGATCCGTGCGGACCGGCAGGCGAATGTGCAGGCGCTGCTTGCGCGCAAGGCTGCGTTGCAGGCCGACCTTTCCATGTCGATCGCCGATCAGGCGAGCGAACCTGCGCTGGCCGCCGAAGCGAAGCGGATCGGGCGCGATTACGAGGTGCTCAAGAACAAGTACGACGAACTGCTGCAGGACCGCGAAGAGCTGGAACTGCGTAGCCAGGTGGAGAGCGAGCGCAGCTCGTTCCGCTTCGATGTGATCGATGCACCTGGCGTATCGACCCGTCCCGCTGCGCCCAACCGCCCGCTGCTGCTGATCGCGGTCGCGATTCTGGGGATCGGAGCCGGGCTGGGCACGGTCATCGCGCTGACCATGCTGCAATCCACGTTCTCGACTGCTGCGGGACTAAAAAAGGCGCTGGGCCTGCAGGTGATCGGGACGATCACCCGGGTCGTTCCGCCGGCGCGCCAGGCTGCCGAAAACCGTCAGCTGCGTCTGTTTTATGCGAGCAGTGGCGCGCTTGCCGGGCTGCTCGTGGTCCTGCTCGGGATCGAATTCGTCCAGGTCGGCCAGATAGTGGCTTGAGGAGGCAGACATGACCGAACATCGCCCCATCAAGCCGCCCCACGGGGATGACGCCGACCGAAATGACGCGGATCGGGATCGCAGCTCGCTGCTGGAGCGCGCCAGCGGTGCCTTCGGCCTGAGCAATCTGGGCGCGGCGCCAATGCCGCGCAGCTTCGACGACGTACCGATGAAACGGGCACGGCCGTTGCGCCAATCGGCCGACGAAACGAAACCGTCGCCAGGTCCTGCGGAAAAGCCGGACCCCGCACCTTCGCCGGAACCCGCGCAGTTCGATGTGTCGGTGGAACAGCCGGTCGAAAAGGCGCAACTCCCGGTCGCTGCGCCGCAGCGCCCCGCGCCGCCTGCGGTGATCGAAGGAAACGCAAACGCGATTGCTCTCTCCGGTGAAGCGGTGGAGATCGACTTCAACCGGCTGCGCGAACGCGGCTTCATCGATCCGCATGGGCAATCATCCGCGCTGGCGGAGGAATTCCGCATTGTGAAGCGGCAGGTGCTCGAAACGATGCGAGGCGAGGCTTCGGGGCTGTCGCGCCGGATCCTCTTCACCTCACCCCATCAGAACGAGGGCAAGACCTTCTGCTCGGTCAATCTCGCATTGTCGCTGGCCGCCGAGCGCGATGTCGAGGTGGTGCTGATCGACGCCGATATCGCGAACCCATCGCTCAAAGAGCTGTTTGGCCTGCCCGAACGTCCGGGCTTGATGGATGTGCTCTCAGATGACGTACTGGCGGTGGAAGAGCTTGTTCTGAAGACCGATATCAAGGGCCTTTGGCTGCTGCCGCCCGGGCGGCAGGGTAATCATGCAAGCGAAGCGCTTGCCAGCCGCAGGACCGGCGAGACTTTCGAACGCCTGACAGCCCAGGCGCCCAACCGCATCGTGCTGATCGACAGTCCGCCCGCGCTTGCCGCGTCGCCGGCTGCCGAACTCGCCAAGCATGTCGGTCAGACGATCCTGGTCGCGCGCGCGGATCGCACCGGGAAGAGCGCGCTGGAAGATGCAGCCCAGCTGCTGGCAGCCTGCCCGGACATCAAGCTCGTACTCAACGGCGCAAATTTCAGCCCCAGCGGTCGCCGCTTCGGGAGCTATTACGGATGAGGATTTCCGCCATGACCCGCCCGTCTCGATTTGCCGTAACGCTGTCCGCGTTGCTTGCCACCTGCGCTTTTGGGCCCGCACCCGCGTTCGCCCAGTACGGCTGGAGCGATGACGAGGTTACATCCAGCAGCGGGCGTGGTTCGCAAGGGCAGGGCGCACCCGCCCCGGCCTCCGGCAATGACGGGTATTCGGGCGGCTATGGCGACCCATATGGCGACGAGGCCAGCGATGGCGGCGATTCCGGTCCCAGCGGCGCGCCCACACGCCAGCGCCTGCGGGTAACCCCCTATATCGAGGCGAACCAGGTGGTCACGCAGGAGATTCGCCCGGGGAGCGACACCGACTTTTACGGGCAGGTTGCCGCCGGGGTCGACGCATCGGTTCAGGGGCGTCGCGGCGGCGGCTCGGTTTCGTTACGCTACGACCGGGTGATCAGCTATGGCGACGAAGTGGCTGATAGCGACAGCGTCTCGGGCATCGCGCGCGGCTATGTCGCGCTCGCGCCGGGCCTCTCGGTTGAAGCCGGCGGCCTCGCTGCGCGCAGCCGCGCGAGCGGCGGTGGCGGAACGGTGCTCGCCAGTGGTCAGCCGATCGACGACGAAAACGAAGCGCGGACCTATGGCATCTATGCCGGGCCGACCTTCTCACGCCGCGTCGGAGCCGCCGATGTCTCGGCGAACTACCGCTTCGGATACAGCCGGGTGGAGGAGCCGGGTGTCGGCGTCATCGACGACACCGTCACTCCGATCGATGTTGCGGCGGAAAGTTATGTGCACTCCGCCAGTGCGCGCGTGGGTGTGGCTCCGGGAGCGGTCCTGCCGGTAGGGGTCGCCGTGGGCGGCGGAGCCTATCAGGAAGAGGTCTCGAACTCCGATCAGCGTGTGCGCGATTTCTATGCGCGCGGAGATGTGACCTTGCCGATCGGTCAGGGCTTCGCGGTGGTCGGCGGGGTCGGATACGAATATGTCGAGATTTCCAACCGCGACGTGCTTCGCGACGATGACGGCGATCCGATCATCGGCTCCGACGGACGGTTCCAGACCGACGAGAACAGCCCGCGCCGGATCGCCTTCGAAACCAAAGGCCTGATCTGGGACGTGGGCGTCGTGTGGAAGCCCTCGCGCCGCACGCAGCTCGAAGCGCATTACGGCCGTCGCTACGATAGCGATACCTATTACGGCAGCTTCGCATGGCAACCGTCCTCGCGCTCTTCGTTTAACGCCTCGGTCTATGACTCGGTTAGCGGCTTCGGCGGCACGATCACCAACGGGCTCGCCAATCTGCCGAGCGGTTTCGTTGCCTCGCGCAACGGGCTGACGGGCGACTTTACCGGCTGCGTTACCGGCACGGGGGAAGAGAGTTCCGCCAATTGCCTGGGTGGTGCGTTGTCTTCGGTGCGCGGCGCGGTGTTCCGCAATCGCGGTGCCCAGCTTGCCTATTCGACCAGCCGCGGTCGGCTCTCCACCGGCATGGCCGTTGGCTACGACCGCCGCACCTTCTTCGGTGCGGAAGGAACTGCGCTTGCCGCAGGAAACGGAGCGGTGGACGAGAGCTATTACGCCAATCTCGGCATGGGGATCTCGCTCGATGCGCTCTCGTCGGTCAACCTGAACGGCTATGCCAGCTATCTCGACCAGGGCGGCAGCGATTTGAACGATGCCCTGCTGCTGGGCGCTTCGGCGGCCTACAGCCGGTCGCTGTTCCGCAACCTTTCCGCGCGCGCGGCGCTGTCGGTTGACCGCATCGACGCCGTGGACTTCGACGAAACCAACGCATCGGCCCTTGTGGGCGTGCGTTACGACTTCTGATTACCCAGGGAACCGCACAAGATCATGTTCGACCAATATTATGGGTTCTCGGGCCGTCCATTCCAGCTGACGCCGGACCCGACATTCTATTTCGAGAGCATTACGCATCGAAAGGCGCTGAGCTATCTCGGTTACGGGATGGCGCAGGGCGAGGGCTTCATCGTCATCACCGGGGAGATCGGGTCGGGCAAATCGACCATGGTCGCGCACCTGATGAAGAAGGTGGACCCGAACCAGATGACCGTGGGCCAGGTCGTCACCAGCAATCTCGACGGTTCGGAACTGGTGCATCTTGTGGCGCAAAGCTTTGGCCTTGATGTCGCAGGGCAGGACAAGGCGAGCGCGCTGGGCGCGATCGAAGCCTTCCTGCACGAGGAAGCACGCGATGGCCGCCGCTGCCTGCTGGTGGTGGACGAAGCGCAGAACCTCAGCTTCGAAGCGCTCGAAGAGCTTCGCATGATGAGCAATTTCCAGCTCGGTTCGCACCCGCTGCTCCAGCAGCTCTTGCTCGGCCAGCCCGAATTCAAGCAGACGCTTGCCCGGCACGATCGGCTGGAGCAGCTGCGCCAGCGTGTGATTGCCGCGCACCACCTCACCCCGATGGAGGTGCAGGAGGTTGCGCCCTATATCGAACACCGCCTCTCGCTGGTGAACTGGAAGGGTTATCCTTCGTTCGATCCAAAGATTTTCCCGGCAATCCACGAGGCGAGCGGCGGGATTCCGCGCCGCGTCAATCAGATCGCCACACGCCTGCTGCTGATGGGCGCGGTGGAACAGCGCAGCAAGATCGACTGCGCGATGCTGACCGACGTGATCGAGGAGATGGCGCGCGACAGCCGGGCCGAAAAGGCGGAGGAGAAGCGCCCATTGGCAAGCGCTTCTGCCAGTGCGCAATCGCCCGCTCCAGCGCCAACGCAGTCAACGTCGCCGTCACCAGAGCCTTCGTCAGCTCCTGCCCCCGCACCGCGCGCATCGGAGCATCCTTCTCCGCAACCGCAATCGACGCTCGAGATGGATGAGTTGCGATCCGCGATCGCCACGCTCACGCGCGCTATCGAGGGCAGCCCGCGCACCGAAGGCGATCTGAAAGACCGCGTCGCTGCGCTTGAAAAGCGGCTCGAAGAGCAGGAGCAGAGCGTGCGTTACCTGCTTCAGCTGCTGATCGAATGGCTCGACAAGGAAGGGCGCGCCAACGAAAGCCGGGCCGCCTGAGCATGGATCTCGCGCCCGCCTCCCTGCCGCAGCCACCCGAGCGACCGATCGTCAACGGCATGTCGGTCGATGTCGAGGACTGGTTCCAGGTCGGCGCGTTCGAGAACACGATCGCACGGGACGATTGGGATCGCTGCGAGCTGCGCGTCAAACGCAATGTGGAGTGCATCTTGGCGCTGTTCGATCGGGCGGGCGTCAAGGCGACATTCTTCACGCTTGGCTGGATTGCCGAGCGGGTGCCGCACACGATCCGCCAGATTGCCGAAGCGGGCCATGAACTCGCCAGCCACGGCTACGATCACCAGCGAGTATTCACCATGGATCGCGCTGCCTTCGCCGAAGACCTACGGAAATCGCGCGCGATTCTGGAAGACGCGGGTGGCGTGTCGGTGACCGGCTATCGCGCGCCGAGCTTTTCCATCGATTCGCGCAATCCGTGGGCGCACGAGGAACTTGCCAGGCAGGGCTATGCCTATTCGTCCAGCGTCGCGCCGATCGCGCATGACCATTACGGCTGGCGCGAGGCACCGCGGTTCGCGTTCCGACCCATCGATGGTGCCAACCTGATCGAGTTGCCCGTGACGACCGCTGTCTTCCGGGGACGGCGGCTGGCCGCTGGCGGTGGCGGCTTCTTCCGCACGCTCCCTTATGCATTTTCGAAATGGGCCATCGCGCAGGTCAACCGCGACGCTCGCGAGCCCGCAATCTTCTATTTCCACCCGTGGGAGGTCGACCCCGACCAGCCGCGCGCTGCGGGCGCACCGATGCGCTCTCGCCTGCGTCACTACACCAACCTCTCCGCGATGGAGGGCAAGCTCGAACATCTGCTGCGCGACTTCGATTGGGGACGGGTGGATGCGATTGCGCAAACGGCATTGAATTCGCAATTGAGGGAGGCGGCATGAACGCGCCCTTCGCCCCCGACCATTTCGAAAACGACGCAATCGTAACGCTCGCCGACGTGCATGACGACTCTCAGGCGCGGCGTATCTCGCAATTCGTGCAAGAGCAGGCGGGCAGCCCGTTCCACTTGCCCGAATGGCTGGTCGCGGCCGAGCGCGGCACCGGCCAGCGGGCATGCGGGCTTATCGCGCAGCGCGCCGGGCGGATCGTTGGCTGGCTCCCTCTGACGCTGGTCCATTCGCCGCTCTTCGGCCGCGCGCTCGTGTCGAGCGGGTTCGCCGTCGACGGGGGAATTCTTGCCGCCGAACCGGGCGTCGCATCCCCACTAGCACGCGCCGCCGCCGAACTTGCATTGCGCCGCTCCTGCAACGAGGTCGAACTGCGCGGCGGGGCGACCCCTGTCGGTTGGCAGGAGATCACCGGCAAGCATTGCGGCTTCGTGCGCGATCTGGCCGAAGACGACGAGGCGCAACTGCTCGCCGTCCCGCGCAAGCAGCGTGCCGAAATCCGCAAGAGCCTGAAAAACGACCTGTCGGTTGCGATCGGCAGCGCGGAGAGCGATCGCTGCGTCCATTACGCGTGCTACGCCGCAAGCGTCCACAATCTCGGCACGCCCGTATTCCCTCGCGCCCTGTTCGATGCGGTGCTCGATATGTTCGGGGGCCGGGCGGATATTGTCACCGTGTTCGATGGCCCGGAGCCGGTCGCCAGCGTGCTGACGCTCTACCACGCGGATACCGCCTATCCCTTCTGGGGCGGGGGTGTGTGGCGTGCCCGCGAAACCCGCGCGAACGAGCGGATGTACTATGCTCTGATGTGCCATGCGCGCAGTGCCAAGGGCTGTACGCGCTTCGATTTCGGACGTTCGAAGACCGGCAGTGGGCCATTCAACTACAAGAAGAACTGGGGCTTCGAGCCTCTGCCACTCGCCTATTCGCGCTGGACCGCGCCGGGCGCGCAAGCCCGCGATGTCGACCCGACCAGCGATGCCTATGCGCGCAAGATCGAACTCTGGAAAAAGCTGCCGCTATCGGTGGCCAACCGGATCGGGCCGCCGATCGCAAGGGGCCTCGCGTAATGGGTGAAGCCCTGTTCCTCGCGCACCGCGTGCCGTTTCCGCCCGATCGCGGTGACAAGATCCGTTCGCACCACGTGTTGCGAGCGCTAGCTGCGCTTGGGCCGGTCCATGTCGGCACGTTCAACGACGCGTCGGGTTATGGCGATCAGTTTCTTACCGGGATCGCGGCCAGCCATTACCTCGTTCCGAGCCGCAAGCCAGATCTGCTTGCCGCAGCCGAGGCCATGATGCGCGGCCAGCCCGTCAGCCTCGCTGCCTTTGCACATGCAGGCTTGCGCGAGTGGGTGGATCAGGTGCTCAATTATCGCCCGATCGACGCGATCTACGTTTTCTCCGGGCAGATGGCGCAATATGTGCCCCCGCACTTCCCGGGGCGCACCATCCTCGACCTGTGCGACGTCGATAGCGCCAAATTCGATGCTTACGGCGATGTCGGCCATGGCCCCAAGGCGTGGGTTCATGCGCGCGAAGGGCGCATGCTGCGTGCGGAGGAGGAGCGCTTTGCCCGTGCTGCCGATACCACGCTGCTGATCAGCGAGAACGAAGCGAACCTGTTTCGCACCCGGGTCACGAGCATGCACCAGATCGACCTGCAGGTGATGCGCAACGGGATCGATGCGCAGTTTTTCGCCCCCGATGCGGTGCCGCCGCAACCCACGCTATACGGGCCGGGCCCGAACATCGTGTTCACCGGGCAGATGGATTACGCGCCCAATATTGCGGCCGTGGAGCGCATGGTGCATCGCATTCTGCCCGCTATCCGCAAGCGCCGAGGCAGCGCCGAGTTCCACATCGTGGGCCGCGCGCCGACCGCCGCGGTAAAGGCGCTTGGCCGACAGGACGGCGTGACCATATGGGGCGAAGTTTCCGACGTACGGCCATTTATCGCCGAAGCGGACCTTGTGGCTGCGCCCCTCACCATCGCGCGCGGTATTCAGAACAAGGTGCTGGAGGCCATGGCGATGGCAAAGCCGGTGCTGCTTTCGCCCGAAGCTGCGACCGGGATCGACGCCGAGGATGGCGTGCAATTCACTATCGCCGAGGGCGACCGGATGATGATCGGGCGTGCGCTCGCGCTGTTCGAGGATCGCTCGAAAGCCGATGCAATGGGCACGGCCGCGCGAGCATTCGTGCTCGACAAGCAGAGCTGGCCTGCGATGCTGGCCGGGCTTGGCGATCTGCTGCGTCCGCCACACGGACAGCCATTAGAGGTTTCCGGCCCGGTGCGCGATGCCGCCTGAGATCATTCGCCAGAACCGCTCGGCCGCCATTGCGGCCTTGCTTCATCGGTTGCCCGCTGCATGGGCACGTGCGCTCGGCTGGCTTGCGCTGGTAGGGGCTGCCGCCTTCGTCCTCACCGCACCGCAGTGGATCGACATGGCGCGCCAGTGGTGGACCATGTCGACCTATCAGCACATCCTGTTCGTGCCGCCGATCATCGTCTGGCTGGTCTGGAGCAGGCGCGAGGTTCTCGCGCGGCTCAATCCACAAGCATGGTGGCCGGGGCTCGTGATTGTCGCTGGCGCGCTGGCGGTCTGGCTCGTCGGATCGCTGACCTCGCTCGATCTGTTCGCGCAGGCGGGCGCTGTGCTGATTCTGCAAAGCGCTACGCTGACGCTGCTCGGGCCGCGGGTTGGGGCGGTTCTGCTATTCCCACTCGCCTTCGCGGCCTTTCTCGTGCCGTTCGGTGAAGAGATTGTCGTGCCGCTGCAGATGCTAACGGCGGAGATGACCATTGCACTGACCCACCTGAGCGGCATTCGAGCCGAGATCGACGGCGTGTTCATTGATACCCCTGCCGGTCTGTTCGAGGTCGCGGAAGCCTGTGCCGGAGTTCAGTTCGTGGTCGCGATGGTGACGCTCGGCGTTCTCGCAGCCAAGCTGGGAATGGAGCGATGGCCGCGCCGGATCGCGCTGCTGGCGCTGTGCGTCGTCGTCCCAATCCTCGCCAACGGGGTCCGCGCATGGGGCACGATCGCGATCGCACAGGTGATCGGGATCGAGCGGGCGGGCGGCGTCGACCACATCATCTATGGCTGGGTCTTCTTCGCCATCGTCGTTGCGCTGGTAATGGCGCTGGCGTGGCGCTGGTTCGACCGCGATCCGCAGTCTGAGGCGCTTGGTTCAGCCGCCCTTGCCGAACATCCTCTGGTTGCCGCAGCGGATCGGTTGACCACACGGACGAGCACGCTGGCGCCAATCCTCACCGCGCTGATCCTGTTGATCGGCCTGTGGGCCGGGCTGGCGCATGCCTCCATGACCCCACCGGCGCCCGCCGTGCCGCAAGTCGAAGGTTGGGCGGTAGCGGAGACGACCGAAGCACGAGGATGGCAGCCTCTGGGCCCGTCGGCGAGCCATCGCTTGCATGCGGTCTATGAGGACGCGCAAGGGCGCAGCGTCGATGTCTATCTTGCGGCCTATGTTGGCGATGCCGATCCCACCGCAGGGCGCGAGGGCGCGGTCCCTCCGAATACGGCATGGCGACTGTTGGCGCCGACAACCGCCCCGAATGCGATGTTCGGCGAGGAATTGCTGGCTGCCGGGGTCGACCGCAGGCTTGCCTGGACCAGCTATGTTTCTGGCGGATGGGCTACGTCCAGCGCGATCGGATTGCGGCTTTCGGGCTTGGGTGATCGCCTGATGCTGCGCTCGGAGCCGCGCTGGCTGGTGATCCTTTCCTCACCCGATAGACACAACGCTCTGGCGGCGGATGCCCTCGACCGCTTCTATGAGCGGTCCGGCGGACCTGCCGCGCTGGTCGCGCAGGCGCAATCGCGCTAGGCGACGCGAATGTGCGGCATTGCAGGCCTTTTCGCGCGCGATCCGCAGGCGCAAATCGACGCTTCGGTGCTTACCCGTATGCGCGATGCCATGGTGCATCGCGGACCCGACGGGGCAGGGCTGTGGGCCGATAGCGGCGTAGGGCTCTCCCATCGGCGGCTTTCGATCATCGATGTCGAGGGTTCGCCCCAGCCGATGCACTCGGCGGACGGGCGCGCGGTCATCGTCTTTAACGGCGAGATCTACAATTACCGCGCCCTTCGCGAGGAACTCGGCGAACTTGGTCATCGCTTTCGGACTCAGGGCGATACCGAGGTAATTCTTGCCGCGTGGCGCGAGTGGGGGGTGCAGTGCCTGCACCGGCTCGACGGCATGTTCGCCTTTGCGATCTACGACCGGCAGACCCGTCAGCTGTTCCTCGCCCGCGACCGGTTCGGCGTGAAGCCGCTCTTCACTGTGGTGCTTCCAGACGGAACGTTTGCTTTCGCTTCGGAACTCAAGGGCTTGCTGGCGCATCCTCAAGTCGGTCGTCGCATCGATCCGCTCGCGATCGAGGACTTTTTCGCGTGGGGCTACGTGCCCGATCACCGGTCGATGATCGCCGGGGTCGAGAAGCTGCCTGCGGGCCATTACCGCCTGATCGAACACGGCAAGGCTCCATCCGCGCCGGTGGAGTGGTACGACATCTCTTTCGCTGACCGCCATACCCTTGGCGAGCATGACGAGGGCGATGCGATCCGGGGGCGGCTGCGCGACGCAGTCTCTTCGCGCATGGTCAGCGACGTGCCCATTGGCGCATTCCTTTCCGGCGGGGTCGACAGCTCGACGGTTGTCGCGCTGATGGCAGGGCTCGCGAGCCAGCCGGTCACCACCTGCTCGATCGGCTTCGACGTAGCCGAACTGGACGAGACGGCGCACGCGCGGCTGATCGCGCGCCAGTTTTCGACCGATCACCACGAGCGGATCGTCGACCCCGCGATGTTCGACCGGATCGACCGGCTTGCGCGCATATTCGACGAACCCTTCGCCGATGCGTCCGCGCTGCCCACTGTCGAAGTCTGTGCGCTCGCTCGACAACATGTCACCGTAGCGCTCTCGGGTGACGGCGCGGACGAAGCCTTTGCCGGCTATCGCCGCCATGTCTTCCACGCGGCGGAAGAGCGCGCGCGGGGCGCATTGCCTGCAGGGCTCAGGCGAGCCGCCTTCGGGCCGCTGGCCGCGCTTTATCCCAAGGCCGACTGGGCACCGCGACCTCTGCGCGCGAAATCGACGCTCCGGGCGCTCGCGCTTTCGGGGGATGAGGCCTATGCCCGGGCGCTATGCGTCATGGCGCCGGATGCGCGATCGGCGATCTTCTCGAAGGCGATGACGCGTGAACTCGGCGGCTATCGCGCCGAGCAACCATTGATCGACCTGATGCGAAATGCGCCCGCCCGCAACGGGCTGGACCGGGCGCAATATGCCGATCTCAAGTTCTGGTTGCCCGGCGATATCCTAACCAAGGTCGACCGGACGAGCATGGCGGTCAGCCTCGAAGCGCGCGAACCCCTTCTCGACCATCGCCTCGTGGAATTCGCTGCGGGTCTGCCGCACAACCGGCGCGTGTCGGGCATGGAGGGCAAGTTTGCTATGAAGCGGGCGATGGAAGGCACGCTACCGGGCGAAATTCTCTACCGAGCCAAGCAGGGCTTCGTTCTGCCGATTGCCCAGTGGTTCCGTGGTGAACTGAAGGATGCAGCCCGCGCTGCCGCACGCAGTGAGACGCTACTCGATACGGGGTGGTTCGATGCCGACGCGCTTTCGCGCATGGCAGAAGACCATATATCCGGGCGGCGCGATCGCGCCCGCGAGCTGTGGCAACTGCTGATGCTTGATCGCAGCATGAGTCTTTTGGGTAACACGGCCTGAGTCTTTCGAGTTACAGGATGTGAGTCTTTTGGGTAACAATAAGACTCTACCCAGCGTAAAAATGACTCAAACCGGTATTATGGTTAATTAAGTATTGCGACAGACTCCTTCGCAGAGTTAGATTCACGTCCGATCATGATTGAATGTTCGTGGTCGAGACAGCGGGGGGTCGCGATGAACCGGGTCAGCACCAATTTCGAACGCCACATAATTCTCGACGAGGCGGGTGATCCCATCCTTGTCGAAGACGCCCCTGCAATCACGACCGAGCTGTTCGCGCTTCGCGAACTTCGGGTCGAGTATGATGCCGACACGAAGGCCCTGTGGACCAATATGGTACCCAAGGGGCGCCCCAGCTTCACGCCCTCGATGCTTGCCGATTTCGAGGCGTGGCAGGACCTGATCGAGGCTAGTTTTAGCGCTCGGGACCTGCGCTTTCTGGTGCTTGGCAGCCACGCGCCCGGCGTGTTCTGCTATGGCGGCGATCTGGCGCTTTTCCGCGAACTTATCCAGTCCGGTAATCGCGACGCCCTAGTCGATTATGGCCATCGCTGCTGCCGCATCCTTCATCGCAATATCGCGACCCTCGGCTTGCCCGTGTTGACCATAGGCATGGTGCAGGGCGATGCGCTTGGCGGCGGGCTGGAAGCACTGCTGTCTTTCGATTTCATCATTGCCGAACAAAGCGCGAGTTTCGGGCTGCCGGAAATCATGTTCGGTCTGTTCCCCGGGATGGGCGCGCACGCCTTTCTCAGCCGTCAACTCGGCAGTGTCGCTGCCGAACGGCTGATAACCTCGGGCAAGACCTTCTCCGCCGCCGAGATGCTCGAGATCGGTTTGGTCCACGAAGTGGTGCCTGACGGCGCGGGCGAGGCTGCGGTGCAGCGTTTCATCGAGAAGAATACGCGTCGTCATGCCGGCCTGCTCGGCTCGCGCCGGGCGATCAAGCGCAGCTGGGACCTTTCGCTCGCCGAGTTGACGGAGATCACCGAGATCTGGGCCGACACCGCGCTCAAACTGAGCGAGCGCGACTTGAAGCTGATGGCCCGCCTCGCCGAAAAGCAGCGCCTCGTTGCGCGCAAGCACCTCGCCACGGTCTGAAGCGTTCCGGCCTAAGCTAACCCGTGGCCGCTGGCCATGTAATCGGCACTCTGCATCTCACGCAGGCGGCTGACCGTGCGTTCGAACTCGAAACTGCCGTCACCTGAAGGATAGAGCGCTTCGGGATCGGCAGCGGCGGTTGCGAACAGCTTCACCTTGTTCTCGTACAGCGCGTCGATCAGCTTGGTGAAGCGGATCGCTTCGTTGCGGTTTTCCGGCCCCAGCACCGGAATGGCGACCACGATCACCGTATGATAGGCGCGTGCGATAGCGAGGTAGTCGGCCGCGCCCCGGTTCTCTCCGCACAGGCGCTTGAAACTGAACACGGCCACGCCCTTGAGGCTCTTTGGCACATGGAGCGTTCGCCCACCGCCAAGATCGAGTTCCCCGCTTGGCACATGCTCGGCATCTTCGGGGGCATAATCGGTCAGGCGGAAGAACGCTTCGCGCACCTGTTCGGTCGCCGCGTCGCCCACCGGCGTATGCCAGCTATCCAGCCCGCCGAGGCGTTCCATCCGGTAATCGGTCGGCCCGTTGAGCGAGAGCGTGTCCAGCTTGCGCTCGACCAGTTCGATGAAGGGCAAGAACAGCGACCGGTTGAGGCCGTCCTTATAAAGGTCGTGCGGCGGGCGATTGCTGGTGGTGACGATGGTCACACCGTGATCCTCGATCAGCGGAGTGAACAGCCGCGCCATGATCGCCGCATCGGCGGTATTGTTCACTACCATCTCGTCGAAGGCGAGACAGCGCACGTCCTCAGCGATCCGGGCTGCAACCCTGCGCACCGGCCCCTCGGCCTTGGCCTTGCGCTCTTGCGCGATCATCGCATCGACTTCGAGCATGAAGGCGTGGAAGTGCACCCGGCGCTTCTTCTCGATATCGAGGCATTCGTAGAACAGGTCCATCAGCATGCTCTTGCCGCGCCCGACGCCGCCCCACATGTAGATCCCGCGTACCGGCTCTGCCTTGCGGCCGCGCAGCTTGGCGAGCAGGCCCGATGGCTTGTCGCCGCCGCTTTCCAACGCCGATTGCAGCCGATCCAGTTCAACCGCAGCTGCGTGCTGATCCGCGTCCTCGCGCAGCTCGCCAGCATCGAGCAATTCCTCGTAACGCGCGAGAACGCCGGTCATGAGGAGGGCTCGCTACCCGAGTGCTTTCGTTTGCGTATGATGCCCGAATAGCTGGCGACGACGCTGTCTTCCTGAACAACCTGCCCGCGCACGAACACCATACGGCCCGTTTCGCGCACGATTTCGGATAGGGCATCCAGCGGCTTCTCGGGGTCGCCTGCGCCAACGAACTGCGTCGAAAGCTCCAGCGTCAGCGCGGGGCCGGGCTCGCCATCGCCCAGCACGTGGACGGTCGCGAACAGGGCGATGTCGATCAGACCCAGGATCGTCGCGCCGTGGAGCATTCCCTGCAGGTTGGTATGCCGATGCTCCGGCACCATGCGCAGGCGACATGCATCGCCCGCGGGGCCAGGCTCGCGACGGGTAACCAGATCGCCCATGACGACCGCGTTGAAGCGCGTTTTGTCATGCGGGTTCCAGCTATACCAGCCGTCACCGCCCGGGACTTCCCGGTAGTCGAAAAACGGATGAGGACGAACCACGCTCAGATAGCGCGTTCGGCGATCATCTTCTTGGTTTCGGCGATGGCCTTGGCCGGGCTGAGACCCTTGGGGCACACGTTCGCGCAGTTCATGATCGTGTGGCAGCGATAGAGCCGATACGGGTCTTCCAGCTGGTCGAGCCGTTCGCCGGTCATCTCGTCGCGGCTGTCGGCCAGCCAGCGATAGGCCTGCAGCAGGATCGCCGGGCCGAGGAACTTGTCGCTGTTCCACCAGTAGGACGGGCACGCGGTCGAACAGCAGGCGCACAAAATGCACTCGTACAGGCCGTCGAGCTGCTCGCGCTCTTCGGGGCTCTGCAGCCGTTCCTTCCCGCTGGGCGTCGGGCTGACGGTCTGCAGCCAGGGGCGGATCGAGGCATATTGCGCGTAGAAATGCGTGAAGTCGGGGACCAAGTCCTTCACCACTTCCATGTGCGGCAGCGGCGTGATGCGGATTTCGCCGCCCAGATCCTCGATCGCGGTGGTGCAGGCGAGCGCGTTCGATCCGTTGATGTTCATCGCGCAAGACCCGCAGATCCCTTCGCGGCACGAACGGCGGAAGGTCAGCGTCGGATCGACATCGTTCTTGATCTTGAACAGCGCATCGAGAACCATCGGCCCACAGTCGTCGAGATCGACGTCGAACCGGTCATACCGCGGGTTTTCGCCACTGTCGGGATCGTAACGATAGATCTTGAACTTCTTGACCCGCCCGGCACCCTCGGCCGCGGGGTGGACCTCGCCCTTGTCGCGGATTTTGGAGTTCTTGGGGAGGGTGAAGGTCGCCATGGGGAAATCCTGTAAATTGCTCGGCTTTCACCTAGCGTCTGCGGCGCAAGGTGCAAGGGCACACTAAAGTCCGTGTTGGCGATCGAGCCGGCGCCTGACACACCTGACACACTGTCCTGAGGGCAAAATCGCCCGCCGCCGACTGGTGGCGAATAGAGCGGGACAAAGATATGAAGGCGTTGCAGGATCACCGGGCCGCCATAGGGTCCGGGACGGGGGTAGGACAGGTGGTGGAACGGGCAATCATTTTCGGTGCGACCGGCGGGATCGGGGCCGCGCTGGTTGCCGGTCTGCTCGAGCGCGGCATCTCGACCGTGTTCGCGGCGTCGCGCAACAAGCCCGAAGGGCTGCCGGCGGGGGCCCGGTGGGTCCGGTTCGATCTGGACAACGAAGCCAGCATCGCGGCGGCTGCCCAGGCGACCGGTTCCGAACCTCTCGATCTGGTAATCGTGGCGAGCGGTGTGCTTACTCTGCCCGCGCAAGACGGGTCGGGCGGCGTGGGGCCGGAGCGCAGTTTCAGGCAGGTCGAGCCGGACGCGATGGCCCGCGTTCTGTATCTCAACACGGTCGGCCCGGCGCTGGTGGCGAAACATTTTCTCCCGCTGCTGCCGCGCGACCGGCGCAGCGTTTTCGCTGCACTAACCGCGCGGGTCGGGTCGATTTCCGACAACCGGATCGGGGGCTGGCATTCCTACCGGGCGAGCAAGGCCGCGCTCAACATGCTGATCCGCAATTACGCGATCGAGCTGGGCCGCACGCACAGGCAGGCGGTTTGCGTCGCGCTGCATCCCGGCACTGTGGATACCTCGCTGTCCGAGCCGTTTCAGGCCAATCTGCCTGAGGGCCAGCTCACGCCGCCCATGCAGGCCGCACGCAATCTGCTGGCGGTGATCGACGGTCTGACACCGGACAACAGCGGTCGGTTGTTCGATTGGGCCGGAGAACGGGTGGAATTTTGATCGACCACCGAAATAGGGCGGGGCCTAGACCCCCGCGCGCCTGGCTGTTTCGATAATCGCCGCTGCAAAGCCTTCCGGATCGTCTTCCTGTATGAAGTGATGGCCCTTCAGGCTCCGGTGCAGCGGGTTGTCCTTCGCACCGGGCACACGGTCGCGAAACTTCGCATCGCCGCCCCGGGTGATCGGGTCGCGGTTCGAAAATGCGCAGGTGAAAGGCTTGTCGAACACCTGCAGCTTTTTCCACGCGCGTTCCTGATCGGGTACCGCCTCGTTCTCGCCCAGCGGCACCAGCGAAGGAAAGATGCGCGCGCCCGCCTTACTCTTGCGGTTAGGGAAGGGCGCTTGGTAGGCGGCGACCTCCGCCTTGCTCAATTCGCGCACCGTCGCCTGCTGGAGGATTTTGCCGATCGGGAAAATCGGGCTGAATTTCGAGAACCTGCGCCATTTCCTGAAGGCCGAAGGGGCAGGCTCGCCCGCCGGCAGGCCCCCATTGGAGAGCACAACAGCCGCGAAAAGGTCCGGCGTATCGGCAAGCAGCCGGAGCCCGATCAGCGATCCCCAGTCCTGACAGGCAAGCACGATGTTGTGCAGATCCATCGCGTCGAGCCAGTCGCGCATCCACGCGACGTGGAGCGCGTAGGAATATTCGCTTGTCTTCGTAAGCTTGTCCGACTTGCCGAACCCGATCAGATCGGGTGCGAGCACACGGTAGCCGGCCTCTACGACCGGGCCGATCATGTGGCGGTAGAGATAGCTCCAGCTCGGTTCGCCATGCATCATCAGGACGGGAGGTGCATCGCGCGGTCCCTCGTCGAGATAATGCACCCGCAGCCCTTCGCGCAGCGTGTAGTAGTTCGGCTTGAAGGGGTAGTCGGGCAGGTTGGTGAAGCGGTGATCGGGCGTGCGGTAGGCGAGGCTCATTCGAGATGGTCCTTGAGTAATTCCTGCCGCACGCCGCGCATCACGCGTCGTCGATCATGTGCCGATCAGGCGCCGAAAGTGCGCTGCCACCAGCCACCGCGACGAGGCTTGCCATCGCCGGTATCGCCACCCGTCTCACCAGCGGTGTCGCTACCACCGCCAGCACTATCGTCGGCGCCGGCGTTTCCCACCGACTGATCGGCCGCTTCCTGCGGATCGGTGGGCGTATCCTCCGGACCCGCGACCACTGCGATATCGTCGGTCAGCTGATCCTTGGCGGCAGGTTTGGCAGCCGCCTTGGCAGGAGCCTTCCGGGTGCGCGCCGCAGGCTTCTTGGCCGGAGCCTTTTCAGCCTTCTCGGTCTGCTCGTCTGCCTTGGCGTCGCCATCGTCGGCCTTCTTGGCGCGCGAACGGCGGGGCTTGGGCTTGGGCTTTTCCTCGGCGCTATCTGCCGTCGAGCCATCCTCGGCAGCGGGCTCATCGGCTTTCTTGGCACGCGAGCGACGCTTGGGCGCGGGCTTTTCGTCCGCCTTGGCATCCGCTGTCTCGTCGCCCGACTGTTCTTCGGGCTTGGGATCGGCCTTCTTGGCGCGTGAGCGGCGCGGCTTCGGCTTTGCCTCGGGCTTCTCCTCGGACGCCTCTTCCGCGGTCTCCGGCGAATCCTCGGGCCCGGCGACCACCGGCATGTCTTCTACGACCTGCTCGGAGATGTCCTGTTGCGTGTCCGAAGGGGTGCCATCGTCCTGCTTCTTGCGACGACCCCGACCGCCACGGCTGCGGCGCTTGCGGGGCTTTTCGTCGCCATCGTCGCTTTCGCTATTGCGATCTGAGGAGTCCGGGCGATCGGAAGTGTCGGGCGAGCCATCCGAATCGCCGTCCGAATCCTGGTTTTCGCCACCATCACGGTTCTTGTTGCGACCGCGCCCGCCACGCCGCCGACGACGTTTCTTCTTCGGACGGCCGTCATCGGAGTCGTTATCGTCGGATGAAGAGGACGATGAATTGTCCCGGTCATCCCGATCATCGCTATCGTCGGCCTCGTCCTCGACTTCGTCATCTTCCTCGATGACGATCGGTTCGAACTTGGGAGCCTCGGCGGGGCGCGGGCCGGAGCTGGAGACGTTCATCTTCGCGCCTTCGTCCTCACCTTCGGGGACGACTTCCACGGTTACGCCGTAACGCTGCTCGATCTCCTGCAACTCGGCACGCTTGGAATTGAGCAGATAGACCGCCGCTTCGGTGCTGGCCGACAGGGTGATAATGGTGCCCTTGCCCTTGGCAGCCTCGTCCTCGATCAGGCGCAGCGCGGAAAGACCGGCGCTGGACGCGGTGCGAACGAGCCCCGTACCGTCGCAATGCGGGCATTCGCGGGTCGTCGCCTCGAGCACGCCCGTGCGCAGGCGCTGGCGGCTCATTTCCATCAGGCCGAAGCCCGAAATGCGGCCGACCTGGATGCGCGCGCGATCGTTCTTCAGCGCGTCCTTCATCGCGCGCTCGACCTTCCGGACGTTCGAGCTGTAATCCATGTCGATGAAGTCGATAACGACCAGACCAGCCATGTCGCGCAAGCGCAGCTGGCGGGCGATTTCCTTGGCCGCTTCCAGATTGGTCGCGGTCGCGGTCTGCTCGATCCCGTGCTCCTTGGTGGACCTCCCCGAGTTGATGTCGATCGACACCAGCGCCTCGGTCGGGTTGATGACCAGATAGCCACCCGATTTGAGCTGCACGACCGGTTCGTACATCGCGCGCAGCTGGTCTTCCGCGCCATAGCGCTGGAACATCGGCACGGGGTCGGAATAAGGTTTCACCCGCCGCGCGTGGCTGGGCATCAGCAGCTTCATGAAAGCCTTGGCGGACTTGTAGCCGTCCTCGCCCTCGACCACGACTTCCTCGATCTCGCGATTATAGATGTCGCGGATCGCGCGCTTGATGAGGTCGCTGTCCGAATGGATCAGCGATGGCGCGCTGGAGCCGAGCGTTCGCTCACGAATCTCGTCCCACAGCCGCGCAAGATAGTCGAAATCGCGCTTGATCTCGGTCTTTGTGCGGCTGAGGCCGGCGGTGCGCACGATCAGACCCATCGAACGCGGAAGCTTGAGATCGCCGACGATCTGCTTGAGCCGCTTGCGGTCACTCGCGCTTGAGATCTTGCGCGAAATGCCACCGCCGTGGCTGCTGTTCGGCATCAGCACGGTGTAGCGACCGGCGAGGCTGAGATAGGTGGTGAGCGCCGCGCCTTTGTTGCCGCGCTCTTCTTTCACGACCTGGACGAGCAGCACCTGACGGCGCTGGATGACGTCCTGGATCTTGTAGCGGCGACGCAATGCCTGGCGGCGTGCGCGGGCCTCGTCGACTTCCTTGGCGCGGCTGCGATTGCCCGAACCCTGCCGACGCGGGCCGCCACGGCCCTTTCGGCCGCCCCGACCACGCCGACGGCCATTGCCGTCGGCGCTTTCCTCGTCGCCATCATCGTCATCGGAACCGTCGTCGTCATCGTCGTCCGAGTGGCCTTCCTCGATCGTGGAGACCTTGTCCTTGTCCGAGGTGTCGATTTCCTCGAGCCCGTCTTCGGCGAGGTCTTCGGCCAGCGCTTCGGCGGATTCATCGTCTTCGGCGTCGTATTCGTCGCCCGGCATGTGCCCGGCGTCTTCTTCCTCGGAACGCAGACGCTCTTCTTCCGCTGCCGCCTCGGCTTCTTCGGCGAGCAGCGCGTCGCGATCTTCCTTGGGGATCTGGTAATAGTCCGGATGAATCTCGCTAAAGGCGAGGAACCCGTGCCGGTTGCCGCCGAAATCGACGAATGCTGCCTGGAGAGACGGTTCTACCCGCGTGACCTTGGCGAGGTAGATATTGCCCTTGATCTGTTTGTGTTCAGCCGACTCGAAGTCGAATTCTTCTATCCGGTTGCCCTTGAGGACCGCCACACGGGTTTCTTCCGCGTGGCGCGCATCGATAAGCATGCGCTGTGCCATTGATATTTCTCCACGCGCCTTGCGCGCCGACCCTGCCCTGTTGCGGGCGGTCGGCTGAGAAGCGCGTTATCTGTGATAAAAAACTGCCCGGCCCTGCGGCCATGGCGAGATGGGAAATCCCTCGTCGGCCGGTTGCCGGGCCAGCGGGGAGCGTATGTGTCTGCGACCAGGCGCACGTCTGCCGACATGTGAACCACCTGTCCGGCCCCCGCAGCGCACGCGTCCGCGCGGTCGTGAGACCTGGCGGTTTCGAGTGGGCGGGGGGTGCGCATTGGTCGCATCAACCTGTAATCTTGTTATGCCACCACGCGAACGGATCGCCGCGTGGCTAGTGTAATATCCCGATCGCTTGCGGCCTCCAGAACCGGAAAACCGGTCCTTTCAAGGGCCTCGCGCCTCGTGACCCAATCTGGCTAGCATCGTGCGCAAGTCGCGGCAACTCTATTGCGCTGGCGATGCGCGGCCTTTTACAGCGGGCCTACATGGTGCGCTTCTTTCAGATCCTGGCAATTTTCCTGTTACCGGTCCTGCTGGTGGGTGGGCTGTATGTCTTCGGCCTGAGCCTGCCGGTCCCACATCTCGGGCGCGACTATGTCATCAGCCTGGTGCTGCCCGAGGCTGGCCAGCCGCTCGATCTGCCCACGATCTACGGCCCGCCCGACAATTCGCGTCCGCTGGTGGTGATCGATGCGGGGCACGGCGGCAAGGACCCGGGGACGGTTTCGGGAGGGCGGCGAGAGAAGGACATCGTGCTCGCCCTGGCGCTGGAGTTGAAGGAGCGATTGCTGGATGAGGGCGGTATTCGCGTCGCGCTCACGCGGGAAGACGACACCTTCCTGGTCCTGCAGGAACGCCCCGAAATCGCGCGTCGCTTGAATGCCGATCTGTTCATCTCGCTGCATGCGGACAGCGCGGGCGATTATACCCGGGCTTCCGGCGCGAGCGTCTATACCCTGTCGAGCGAGGCATCGAGCGAGGCGGCTGCCCGGTTCGCCAATCGCGAGAACAATGCCGATCTGCTGAACGGCGTGGTGGTTAAGAACCAGAGCGATCCGGTAAACGATATTCTCGTCGAGCTCTCGCAGCGCCGCGTTCAGGAGACGAGCCGCGAGTTCGGGAGACTGATCGAGCGCGAAGGGCAGGGGCGCCACCGCTTCCATTCGCAGACCCAGCGCTCCGCCGCGCTGGCGGTGCTGCGCGCGCCCGATGTGCCCGCCGTGCTGTTCGAAGTCGGCTTCCTGACCAATCCCGAGGATGCGGAGCGGCTATCTTCCCCAGAGGGGCAGGAGGAGTTTGCCGAGTTCGTCGCGCAGGCGATCCGTGTGTTCTTCGCCCGCCAGTCGGTCTCCTAGATCGCGCGATTTTTGCGAAAAGGATCGGGCATGTTCACCTTTGGTTATGGCGATTCTCTTCAAGCCCGTGCTAGGGGCTGCCTCGCATCATGACCGAAATCGACGTCGAACATCTTCGCTACCGGATCCAGCGCGGATCGTCGGACGCCTTTGCCGAGTTCAGGCAGACCTGGCGGGATAACTGGGCTGTGCGCTGGATCGTCTACGGCACCGCGGCGCTGCTGGTGCTGTTCGCGGTTGCATGGTTCCTGATCGGGCGCGACCTGCCCGACGCGACTGCCTTGCAGGATTACGAGACTCCGCTGCCCACCGTGGTGCGCGGCAATGACGGCGAAATCGTGGGCAGCTATGCGCGCGACCGGCGAGTTCAGCTGGATTATGTCGATTTTCCCACGCCGCTGGTCAACGCCTTCCTGTCTGCGGAGGACGAGACGTTCTGGAGCCACAATGGCGTCGACATCACCGGCACCCTCAACGCGGTGCTCGACTATGCGCGCAAGGCGGGCACGGACGAGCGCGCGGTCGGCGGTTCCACCATTACCCAGCAGGTCGCCAAGAACGTTTTGCTGAGCGACGAATATTCGATCACCCGCAAGCTCAAGGAAATGCTGGTCGCAAGGCGGATCGAGCAGACCTTGACCAAGCAAGAAATCATCACCCTCTATCTCAACGAGATTCCTCTCGGACGGCGCAGCTTCGGGGTGCAGGCGGCAGCGCGCGCCTATTTCGACAAGGATGTCGGCGATCTCGACCTGCACGAGATGGCGTTCCTTTCGATCTTGCCCAAGGCTCCCGAACGCTATGGGCGCGAAAAGTACGAGGACATGGCGATTACGCGCCGCAATTACGTTCTCGACAAGATGGCGGAGAATGGCTGGGCGACTGATTCCGCCGTGGCCGCCGCCAAGGCCGAGCCGCTTGGGCTGACGTCGGGCGCGGCTTCGATCCGCAACGCCGATGCGGGCTATTTCATCGAGGAAGTGCGTCGCCAGCTGCTCGATCGCTTTGGCGAGACGGCGGAAGACGGCCCCAACAGCGTTTACGCAGGCGGCCTGTGGGTGCGCACCTCGCTCGACCTCGATTATCAGGACGCTGCCCGCGACGCTTTGCGCAAGGGCATGATGCGCTACCACGGATCACGAGGATGGAGCGGGCCGATTGCCACGCTCGATCCCAGCAAGGGCGACCTTACGAGCCAGCTTGCCAGCGCGAATATCGGCATCAACTACGAAGACTGGCGCGTGGCGGTGTTCACCGGCTCGGGGGCGATCGGCTTTTCGGATGGCGAGACCGCGACGCTTAACGGCGGGCCGAACTCGCTCCAGCTCGGTGACGTGATCGCAGTGCGCCCGCAGGGCAATGCGTGGCGCGTCGCGACCATTCCCGATGCGGCAGGCGGTTTGATCGCGCAGGACCCGCAGACCGGCCGGATCATGGCGATGCAGGGCGGCTTCGACAGCCGTTTGGAAAGCTTCAACCGCGCGACCCAGGCCAATCGCCAGCCGGGCTCCACCATCAAGCCCTTCGTCTATGCCGCCGGGCTCGACCAGGGTATGACCCCCGCGACCCAGATCGAGAACGGCAGTTTCTGCGCCTATCAGGGCGAGCGTTTGGGCGAGAAATGTTTCCGCGGCGGGCGCGGCGGGTCCTATCCGATGCGTTTCGGCCTCGAGAATTCGCAGAACATCATGACCGTCCACATCGCCAACGACGCAGGCATGGCGAACGTGATCAAGACCTACGAGCGCGTCGGGATCGGTTCCTACGACCCGTATCTCGCATTCGCACTGGGCGCGGGCGAGACGACGGTCGAGAAGATGGTCAACGCCTATTCCACGCTCGCCAACCACGGCCGCTACAATGATCCGACCGTGATCGACTATGTGCAGGACCGCCACGGCAAGGTGATCTGGCGCGCAGACCAGCGTGCGTGCGAGGGCTGCAACAGCCCTGAATGGGATGGCTCGGCCATGCCACGCCCCGGCCCGATGGGCCGCCAGGTGATCGACGCACGCACTGCATTCCAGGTCACCCACATGCTTGAAGGCGTGATCACTCGCGGCACAGCCAAAGTTCTTCGCGACCAGAACCTGCCGCTGTTCGGCAAGACCGGCACGACCACCGGTCCGAAGGACGTGTGGTTCATCGGAGGCACGCAGCAGCTGATGGTCGGCACCTATCTGGGCTTCGACCAGCCGCGCAACATGGGCGGCTATGCGCAGGGCGGTACGGTTGCGGCGCCTATCGTGAAGACCTTCATCCAGGAAACGCGCGATCGCTGGCGCGACAATCCGCCCGTAGCGCCGGCCGGCGTGCGGATGGTGCGGATCGACCGGCGGACCGGCGGGCGCGTGTTCGATGCCTGGCCGGGGACCGAGGATAACGCGGCGATCATCTGGGAGGCTTTCAAGCCCGATACCGAACCGCCGCGGTCGACCCGCGCTTCGGAGATCGCGGCGCAGCGGCAGGAACTGCTCGATCTGATCCGCCGTGCCCGCCGCGCCCAGGCAAGCCTCGACGCTCCGGTCGAGCGCGAGGAACCGCCCGAGAACTTCGTCGAGGAACAGGGCGGCATCTACTAGCCGCTGCGTGGGCCTGAAGGCGTCGCCGCTTGCGTCGGCGGCGCCATCGCCCTAGCGCTTCGCGCCCCGTCTCGTGCCCGAGCAAGTGAGAGAGATCAGCCTATGCGTGCCGAAGGGCAGGCCTTTATCGACCGGATCGAAGCTGCGTTGGCGCTGGTTCGCCAATCGCTCGACTGGGAGCGTGCGCTCCGCGAACTCGACGAGTTGAATGCGCGGGTAGAGGACCCGACCCTGTGGGACGATCCCAAGCAGGCGCAGGCGATCATGCGTGAGCAAAAACGCCTCGAAAGCGCGATCGGCACCGTGAACACGATCTCGTCCGAGATGGCCGACGCGATCGAGTTCGTCGAAATGGGCGAGGCCGAGGGCGACGACGAGATCGTGAACGAAGGCCTCGTCAGCCTCGAAAAGCTCGCCGCGCGCGCCGATGCGGACAAGGTGCAGGCGCTGCTCTCGGGCGAAGCCGATGCGAACGATGCCTATCTGGAAGTTCACGCCGGGGCAGGGGGGACCGAGAGTCAGGACTGGGCCGAAATGCTCATGCGGATGTATGTTCGCTGGGCGGAAAAGCGTGGCTTCAAGGTCGAGACGGTCGAGTATCAGCCGGGCGAGCAGGCGGGGATCAAGTCGGTCACGCTGCTCATCAAGGGCGAGAACGCCTATGGCTACGCCAAGACCGAAAGCGGCGTGCATCGGCTCGTCCGCATCAGCCCGTATGACAGCAGCGCGCGGCGGCACACCTCATTCAGCTCGGTCTGGGTCTATCCGGTGATCGACGACGATATCGAGATCGAAATCAACGAGAGCGATCTCAAGATCGACACCTATCGCGCCTCGGGCGCGGGCGGTCAGCACGTCAACACGACCGACTCAGCGGTACGGATCACCCACCAGCCGACCGGGATCGTCGTCGCAAGTCAGAACGACCGCAGCCAGCACAAGAACCGGGCGACCGCGATGAACATGCTGAAAGCGCGTCTGTTCGAGCGCGAGATGGCGGAACGCGAGGCGGCGGCTTCGGGCGAATATGCCGAGAAGACCGAGATCGGCTGGGGGCACCAGATCCGCAGCTACGTGCTCCAGCCCTATCAGATGGTGAAGGATCTGCGCACGGGCGAAACCTCTACCGCGCCGGGCGACGTGCTCGACGGTGCGATCGATCCCTTCATCTCCGCCGCCTTGGCGCAGCGCGTGACGGGCGAAGCGGTCGACGTGGAAGATGTGGAGTAGCGCTCCGGCAAGATTGGTGATCTAACCTGTCCGTCGGCCAGCGGCCGCGCGATCGACGAGGAGGGACCCGAACATGCCAAGTGAACCGTATATCGGCGAAATGATGCTGTATCCGGGCGATCGCGCACCCTAGGGATGGGCTGCGGCCAAGGGTCAGATATTGTCGATCTCGCAGAACACCACGCTTTTTTCGATCATCGGAGCCAGCTTTGGCGGCGACGGCAAGACGAATTTCGCTCTCCCCGACATGCGCGATGCCGCTCCGCAGACGAAGGGTTTGGGGTGGTATATTGCCTTGCAGGGAATCTATCCCAACTTCTAAACGGGAGAAATCTTTGCGGACTGGTGCGCGTCACCCCTTTGCCAAGCGAAGGACACGCGGCTAAGTGCGGCGCGAGATGATGGCGCGGGTGGCTTTTTCTGGATTGCTCGGCATGGCGCTTGCGTTGGCCGCATGCGGTGGTGCGGACGGCGATGCCGACCGGCCCGAAACCGCGCGCGCCTTTCCCGAACCCGACCGCCCGGTCTCCGATCTGGGGGCGAACGAGTTTTCCACCGAAGACGAGCGCGATAGCCAGGGCGAGGCGCAGAAGGTGATGGACCTTGCCGAAATACGCCCCGGGATGACCGTGGCGGATATCGGCGCGGGCGAGGGTTACTACACCATCCGCCTGGGCGATCGCGTGGGCAGCGAAGGGCGCGTGCTTGCGCAGGATATCGACAGCCCCGTGCTCGAACGGCTCGGCCGCCGGGTGGAGCGCGAGCGGCTCGACAACGTTTCCATAAAGCTCGGCGCAAAAGACGATCCGCGCCTGCCCGAAGACAGTTTCGACCGCGTTTTCATGGTCCACATGTATCACGAAGTAGGGGAGCCTTACGCCTTCTTGTGGCGCCTGTGGCCTTCGCTCAAGGAGGGCGGGAAGGTCATCGTAGTCGATATCGACCGGCCGACCGATCGCCACGGCATCCCGCCCGCGCTGTTATCCTGCGAGTTCGAACGGGTCGGCTACCGGCTCGACAGGATCGAGCAGGCCCCGGAGCTCGCGGGGTACTATGCACAGTTCAGTCGCGGCGCTACAAGGCCGGACCCAGATGAAATCGTGCCCTGTACCGGGCAGGAAAGCGCAGCCAAAGCCGACAGAGGCGAGGCCGGAGAGCCGGGCGCGCGTAGCTGAATAATTGGAAGTTTGATGGCATTTAAAGGACTGCGCCCGATCGAATATGGCGGTCGCGAGGTGTGGCCGCTGATCGAAGGCGGCAAGGGCGTTTCGGCAACCAATCACGCAAGTTCTGGCGCGTGGGCCGCCGCTGGCGGCATCGGCACCGTGTCTGCGGTCAACGCGGACAGCTACGATGAGGATGGCAACCCTATCCCGCAGGTCTATCCGCAGGCCACCCGCAAGGAACGGTTCGAGCAGTTGGTCCGCTACGCCATCGACGGCGCGACCGAACAGGTGAAGCGCGCGCACGAGATTGCCGACGGCAGGGGCGCGCTCAACATCAATGTGCTGTGGGAAATGGGCGGCGCGCAGCAGGTCCTCGAAGGCGTGCTGGAAAATTGCCAGGGCATGATCACCGGCGTCACGTGTGGCGCGGGCATGCCCTATAAGCTCGCCGAGATCGCGGCGCGCTTTAACGTGCATTACCTGCCGATCGTCAGCTCCGCGCGCGCATTCCGCGCGCTGTGGAAGCGCAGCTATTCCAAGGTACCCGACCTGATGGCGGCGGTGGTCTACGAAGACCCTTGGCTGGCTGGTGGGCACAATGGCCTTTCCAACGCCGAAAACCCGCGCGAGCCGCAGGATCCGTACCCGCGCGTCAAGGAACTGCGCGATACGATGCGCAAGGAAGGCGTCTCCGAAGATACCGCCATCGTGATGGCGGGCGGCGTATGGTTCCTGCGCGAGTGGGAAGAGTGGATCGACAATCCCGAGCTGGGCAAGATCGCATTTCAGTTCGGCACGCGGCCCTTGCTGACCGAAGAAAGCCCGATCCCGCAGGTGTGGAAGGACATGCTGCGCACGGTCGAGCCGGGCGACGTCCTGCTGCACAAGTTTTCGCCCACCGGGTTCTATTCGAGCGCGGTCAAGACGCCATTCCTCTACGATCTGATGCACCGTTCGGAGCGGCAAATTCCGATCTTCAAGCGCGACGAGGAAGAGGGCACGATTCCGCTGTCCGATCACGGCAAGGCCAAATATTTCTTCGTCCACCCCGGTGACCAGCGCAAAGCGCAGGCCTGGATGCACGAAGGCTTCACCGAAGCGTTGAAGACCCCGGATAACACGGTGGTTTTCGTGACCCCGGAGAGTGCCGAACAGATCCGCGCCGACCAGCAGGGTTGCATGGGCTGCCTGTCGCATTGCCAGTTTTCGAGCTGGAAGGATCACGACGATCACACCACCGGCCGCCTCGCCGATCCGCGCAGCTTCTGCATCCAGAAGACCCTGCAGGACATCGCACATGGCGGCGACCCGGACGAAAATCTCGCCTTTGCCGGTCACGCAGCCTATCGGTTCAAGCAGGACCCGTTCTATTCGAACAATTTCACCCCGTCGGTGAAGCAATTGGTCGATAGGATCCTCACCGGAGACTGACCGCATGCCGCAGCCAACAGACGAAAGACGTGACGACCATCGGGCGCCGTCTTTCGGCCATTGGCTGCGCGAACTGCCGAACCTGCCGAAGATCTGGTCCAGCTCGATCCGGCCGGTGCGGCTGCCGGACGGGGAAGCATCGCGCTTGCCATCCGGCGTCGATCAGCAGCCGGTGCTGGTCATTCCGGGCATTCTCTCGCGCGATTATTCGAGCTCGCTCTTGCGGCGCACGCTGAACGCTGCCGGGTACGATGCCTATGCATCCGAACTGGGCGTTCTCACTGGGATAACGCGCGAGATGTTCGCCCGCGCGGAAGCGCGTCTCGATGAAGTCTACACCCTGACCGGGCAAAAGGTCGCGTTGATCGGGATCAGTCTGGGTGGTCTGTACGCGCGCGTGCTGGCGCAGCGCCATCCGGAAAAGGTCGCGCTGGTTATGACGCTGGGCACGCCATTCTCGGGCGACAGGCGGGCCAATAATGCGTGGCGGTTGTACGAGGCGATGAACGACCACAAGGTCGACGATCCGCCCCTTTCCGACGATCCGCGCCAGAAACCGCCGGTTCGCACCATCGCGATCTGGTCGCCGCACGACGGGATCGTGGCGCCTGCCTGTTCGCGCGGCGAAGAGGGCGAATGCGACCGGGCGATCGAAGTGCCCGAGCGGCATTTCGAATTTTCCGCCAGCCGCGCCTCGATCGAGCGCGTGTTGTCGATCCTGGGTGAGGAACTAGCCGCGGTGCGCGGGGAATCGTGCGCCGATTAGTCGCCGAGATGCCAGCCACGTTCGCCGTGGCTGGTTATGTCGAGCCCCTCGATCTCGTCTTTCTTCTTCACCCGCATCGGCGCGATGAGCCCGACGCCCAGCGCCAGTACTGCGGTGAGCACGGCGCTCCACAAGGCGACCACCATCACGCCCATCGCCTGCGCGCCGATCTGGCCGAGCGGGGTCATCCCCTCGGCAAAGCCGGTCCCCCCGAGGTTGGAGGAAATGAACAGGCCGAGCAGCAAGGTGCCGAGGATGCCGCCCACGCCGTGCACCGCAAAGACATCGAGCGAATCGTCGATTCCCAGCTTGCGCACCTGCAGCACCGCGAAATAGCACAGGACCGAAGCAAGCGCGCCGAACAGGATCGAGGCCCCCGGCGAGATGAAGCCCGCAGCGGGCGTGATCGTTGCCAGCCCGGCGATCGCGCCGGTTGCCCAGCCGACCATGGTCGTCTTGCCGAACCCGATCCGCTCGATCAGCAGCCAGACCAGCGACGCGACGGCCGCTGCGACATGGGTGTTGATGATCGCACTCGATGCGTCGTCGGTTGCCGCCAGCGCCGATCCGCCGTTGAAGCCGAACCAGCCGACCCACAGCATCGCCGCGCCGACCATCGTCAGTACGGGCGCATGCGGGATCATCGGCTTGTCGGGAAAGCCCCGCCGCTTGCCCATCAGGATCGCGACCACGAGAGCGGAGACGCCCGCGGTGGTGTGAACCACCAGCCCGCCCGCGAAATCCGCGGTTCCGAAACTGCTCGCCAGCCAGCCGCCGCCCCAGATCCAGTGCGCGACCGGGGCGTAGACGACGACGCTCCACAGCGCGCAGAAGATCACCACCCAGCTGAACCGCGCCCGGTCCACCCAGGCACCGATCATCAGCGCGGGCGCGATGATCGCGAAGGTCATCTGGAACAGCACAAAGGCGCTTTCGGGAATGGTGGTTTCGAAACGGACATTGGTCAGTTCGATCAGCATCCACGCGCGTCCGTTGCCGACCCAGCCGTTGGTCGGATCGCCGAACGCCAGCGTATAGCCCACGATAATCCACAGCAGCGACACGATGCTCGCCACCGCACCGGTCTGCAGCGCGACCGACAGGACATTCTTGGCCCGGACCAGCCCGCCGTAGAACAGCGCGAGGCCGGGCAGGGTCATCATCAGCACGAGCGCGGAAGACGTGAGGATCCACGCGGTATCGCCGGTATCGTTCTGGACGATCTCGCCGATTGCCTGCGCCGAAAGCGGCGTGGCCAACAGCCCCGCGAACACGAGCATGCCGAGCGAGCGGGCAGTGAATCTGGTCATGCGGTCTAAGATCCTTGGCCAACCGGTACGCGCGGATGATGGTGTCGGCGCGTGCTGGACAAGCCCTATAGCCCGCCTTTTGCGCATAAGTGGTTAATCGCGCGTCAACGGCGAAGCCGAGGCAGAGGCGCATCAGATCAGGGCGTCGAGCACCTGATCGGGCGGGCGATGCCCGTCGGTCCACATGTGGATATTGGCGATCACCTTCACCCCCGATTCCTCGCGCCCCTCGCGCGTGGCGCTGCCGATATGGGGTAGGGTCATCACGTTCGGATGGCGGATCAGGCGCTCGTCGACCCTGGGCTCGTCGGGATAGACGTCGAGGCCCGCGCCTGCGAGACGGCCGCTTTCGAGCGCCTCGATCAGCGCTTCCTGGTCGACCAGATCGCCGCGCGCGGTGTTGATGAGGCAGGCGCCATCCTTCATCGCACGGATCGCATCGGCATCGATCATGTGATGGCTTTGGGGGTTGGAGGGGCAGTGCAGGGTGAGGATATCGGTCTGCGCCAGCAGCTCGCCGAGCGTTCCGACATAGGTCGCCCCGAACATCCGCTCGACCGCTTCGGGCAGGCGCTTGCGGTTGTGGTAGGCGATGTCGAGCCCGAAGGCCTTGGCGCGGTGGGCAACCGCCTGGCCGATCCGGCCCATGCCGACGATCCCCAGCGTCTTGCCCGCCAGTTTGCGGCCGAGCATCGCGGTCGGAGCCCAGCCGCTCCATTCGCCGCTGCGCACCAGCGCCACGCCTTCGCGCATCCGCCGGGGAACGCCGATGATCAGCGCCATCGCGAGGTCGGCGGTGTCTTCGGTAAAGACGCTAGGCGTATTGGTCACGGTGATGCGGCGCTTCGCTGCCGCGGCGAGATCGATATGGTCGGTACCCGCGCCGAAGCTGGCGATCAGGCGCAGCCGCTCGCCCGCCTGCTCGATCATGTCGGCATCGATCCGGTCGGTAACGGTCGGCACCAGCACATCCGCTTCGTTCATCGCCGCGATCAGCTCTTCGCGCGTCAGCGGCGTGTCGCTGCGGTTGAGACGGCAATCGAACAATTCGCTCAGCCGCGCCTCGACCGATGGGGACAGGGCGCGGGTCACGATGACGCGGGGTTTGCCGTCGACGCGGCGGGCGGGGGTTTGCGATGCGCTGGCCATTACAGTCACGCTTGGCGCGTGGTGGGGGGCGGGTCAAGCGGGGGCTCTTCGCCAGCTTGTCAGACCTCAATTGTCGGACCCCGTTGTCAGACTGGCGCGAACTGAGGTAAATGTTTCCCCCATGCTCAGACGCGTCATCACGCTCGCCATGGGGGGCATCCTCCTTACCGCAACGCCCGCCGGAGGGCAGAACGCCGAGACGCCCTATTGGGCGACGATCGACGTGACCGAGGCGAACATGCGCGTCGGGCCGAGCGCGGAATACAAGATCGACTGGGTTTACAAGCGCAAGGGCCTGCCGGTGAAGGTGCTGCGCGTGCGCGAAGGCTGGCGGCTCGTCGAGGACCCGGACGGCGACAAAGGCTGGATCGCCGCGCGGCTGCTCAGCCGGACGCGCGGCGGGTTCGTGACCGGCGACGGGCTGGCGAAGATGCACGAAAGCGAGCGCGCCGGTTCGGCGGTCAAGTGGAAGTTGCAGCCCGGCGTGGTCGGTGCACTTGGCGCATGCGCCGATAACTGGTGCGAATTCTCGGTCGGCAAGCGCAGCGGTTTCGTCGAGCAGAATCGGCTGTGGGGCGCGGGCGAGCCTTAAGGGCTGCCGACCTTCCGGCTATTCCTCAAGCGGCATCACCCGGTACTCTCCCTCGCCATCGACCTGGAGCGACCGAAAGCTGCCGTCTTTATCCGGGGCTTCGTTACGCCAGCAGCGTTCCTGCTGGTCCTCGCCGTCGCCTTCGGGGTCGAAGCAGATCACATCCTCTCGGCTGGACCAGCTGCCGCCGCCCACCGTCTCGCCCGCCTCGGTCATATCGGTATAGGTTCCGTCGGCGGAGAGGCGCGTGCGGGCATAGACCGTGGTCCCGTCGCCCACCGCGTACAGGCCCGGACCCATCGGCTGCGTCGCAGGGATGAGCTCGGCCCCTTCGGTCGGCGCGGCCTCGTCGGGAATCTCGCCACCACAGCCTGCCAGTGCAAGCGCGCCGACGAGAGCAAGCCTCGCGCGCATCACACCATCTCCACCGCAACGGCCGTGGCTTCGCCGCCGCCGATGCACAGGCTCGCGATGCCCTTCTTTTTGCCCTGCTGCTTGAGCGCGTTGAGCAGCGTCACGATGATGCGCGTGCCGCTGGCGCCGATCGGGTGACCCAGCGCAGTGCCGCCACCGTTGACGTTGATCTTGTCGTGCGGGATGCCGATGTCGCGCATCGCGAACATGGCGACGCATGCGAAGGCTTCGTTGACTTCCCACAGGTCGACGTCTTCCGCGCTCCAGCCCGTCTGTTCGAGCAGTTTCTCGATCGCACCGATCGGCGCGACGGTGAACTTGCTCGGCTCCTGCGCGTGGGCCGTGAGGCCGACGATTTTCGCCACCGGCGTCTGACCATTTTCCTTGGCGACGCTTTCGCGGCTGAGGACCACTGCGGCGGCACCGTCGGAGATGCTGGACGAGGTCGCCGCGGTGATCGTCCCGTCCTTGGCGAAGGCGGGTCGCAGCTGCGGTATCTTGTCGGGCTTGCCCTTGCCGGGCGCTTCGTCATGCTCAACCAGCGTCTCGCCCTTGCGGGTGACGATCGCGACGGGGACGACTTCGCCATCGAAGGCGCCGCTTTCGATCGCGGCATTGGCGCGGCGTAGCGATTCGATGGAATATTCGTCCATTTCCTCGCGGGTCAGCTGGTACTCGTTGGCGGTTTCCTGCGCGAAGGTGCCCATCGCCCGGCCTTCCTCATAGGCGTCTTCGAGCCCGTCGAGAAACATGTGGTCGTAGGCGGTGTCGTGGCCCAGCCGCGCGCCAGAGCGGTGTTTCTTGAGCAGGTAGGGCGCGTTGGTCATACTCTCCATGCCGCCTGCGACCACGTAGTTCACGGTGCCGCTGGCGAGCGCTTCGGAGCCCATGATGACGGTCTGCATGCCCGAGCCGCAGACCTTGTTGACCGTGGTCGCCTGCACCGATTTTGGCAGGCCTGCCTTGATCGAGGCCTGACGGGCAGGGGCCTGGCCGAGCCCGGCGGGAAGCACACAGCCCATGTAGGTCCGGTCGAACTTGTCCACCGGCACGCCCGAGCGGTCGACCGCCGCCTTCACCGCCGTCGCGCCGAGATCGGTCGCGGTGGCGTCGGCCAGTGCGCCCTGCATGCTGCCCATCGGGGTGCGCGCGTAGGAGAGGATGACGATCGGATCTGCTTCGGAAAACTGGGGCATTGGTAAGTTGTGCCTTTTCTGTTGTCGCAACGCTTTGGCGGTTTTCGCGTTCGATGTAATAGCACGGGCAAGAAACACAATTGGAGAGCCGAGACATGAGCGACACCGCACCCCAGACCCTCGATCGCATTCTGGAAACGCAGCGCAGCGCGTTCGCCGCCGCGCGCCCTGAGGCGCTGTCGGTCCGGCGCGACCGGATCAAGCGGGCGATGTCGATCCTGTCCGATCACGGCAAATCGCTGGCCGAGGCGATGAACAGCGATTTCGGGAGCCGCAGCTACGAGGGTTCGATGATGACGGACATCGTCAGCACCATCGGCTTCGGTAAATACTGCCTCAAGAACATGGACCACTGGGCCGCGCCCGACAAACGCTCGGTCCGCTTCCCGCTCGGCCTGATGGGCGCGAAGGCCGAGGTCCGCTACGAACCCAAGGGTGTGGTGGGGATCATGAGCCCGTGGAATTTCCCGGTAAACCTGAGCTTCGGCCCGCTGATGCAGGTGCTCGCCGCGGGCAACCGCGCGATGATCAAGCCGAGCGAGTTCACGCCCGCCACAAGCGAGCGGATGCGCGAACTGGTTGCCGATGCGTTCGGTGAGGATGAAGTGGCGGTAGTGACCGGCGGCCCCGATGTGGCGCAGGCATTCTCCTCGCTGCCCTTCGACCACCTCGTCTTTACCGGGTCGACCGAAACCGGGCGCAAGGTGATGGAGGCCGCGGCCAAGAACCTCGTCCCCGTCACGCTGGAACTGGGGGGCAAGAGCCCGACGATCATCGGCAAGGGTGCCGATCTGAAGCGTGCAGGAGAGCGCATCGCGCTCGGCAAGATGCTCAACGCGGGGCAGATCTGCCTCGCGCCGGATTACCTGCTTGTGCCCGAGGATCAGGAAGAAGGCGTCGTAGCCGCCGTGCAGCTCGGCGTGCACGAAATGTACCCCACGCTGCTCGATAACGAGGACTATACCGCAATCATCTCCGACAAGCACTTCGAGCGCCTGAAGGGCCTGGTCGATGATGCAAAGGCCAAGGGGGCCGAAGTGATCGAGGTGAACCCCGCGGGCGAGAACTTCTCCAGCGCCAACACCCGCAAGATGCCGCTGACGATCCTGCGCGGCGTCACCGACGACATGAAGGCGATGCAGGAGGAAATCTTCGGCCCTGTCCTGCCGGTGAAAACCTATAAGGCGGTCGATCAGGCGATCGATTACATCAACGACCACGATCGCCCGCTGGGGCTCTACTATTTCGGGTCTGACTCGAACGAGCGCGAGCAGGTGCTGGACCGCACGATTTCCGGCGGGGTGACCGTTAACGACGTAATCTTCCACATTTCGGTGGACGACATGCCGTTCGGCGGGGTCGGCCCGTCGGGCATCGGCAGCTATCACGGGCCCGAGGGTTTCCGGGAATTCAGCCACGCGCGCAGTACCTATCAGCAGCCCAAGATCGACATTGCCAAGCTCGCGGGGCTCAAGCCGCCGTATGGCGATGCGGCGAAAAAGGCGATCGCCCGCGAAATGAAGTAGCGGGGGCGGGGCGTGCTCGCCCTATGTTGCGCAAAAGGATACAGGACTTGCGTCGCAGGCTCCCTTGCGCCGTGGCGGTGCCCGTCCTAGAGGCGGGGCCCGAAAGCCGGACTCTGGGAATCACACGTGATCGATCTCGAACAATACCTGCCCATCCTGCTGTTTCTCGGCGTCGCGCTGGCGATTTCGTGCGTCTTCGTGTTCCTGCCCATGGGCGTGTCGCGACTGACGGGCACGCATAATCCCACGGCCGAGAAAATCAGCGAGTACGAGTGCGGGTTTCCCGCCTTCGAAGAGCCGCGCAGCCAGTTCGATGTGCGCTTCTACCTCGTTGCGATCCTGTTCATCATCTTCGATCTCGAAGCGGCCTTCCTGTTCCCGTGGGCGGTCAGTCTCGATTTCACCGGCTGGTCGGGCTGGGCGACTATGATGGTCTTTATCGGCGAACTGGCCATCGGACTGGCCTATGCTTGGAAAGTGGGCGCGCTCGAGTGGGAGTAATCCCGCAAGGCGTACGGCTCGAATGGAATTGACATGAGCGAGAACCAGACGATCACCCCTGCGGGCCGCGACCCGCACCTGCAGCCCACGGCGCAGCCGGGCGAGGTGCGCGCACCCGACGCGGAATATTTCAACGCGCTGCAGACCGAAGTGAACGACAAAGGCTTCCTGCTGACCAGCACGGAAGACCTGTTCCAGTGGGCCCGCACCGGCTCGCTGTGGTGGATGACCTTCGGTCTTGCGTGCTGCGCGGTGGAGATGATTCACGTCAACATGCCGCGTTACGACATGGAGCGTTTCGGCGTCGCCCCGCGCGCTAGCCCACGCCAGAGCGACGTGATGATCGTCGCCGGTACGCTGTGCAACAAGATGGCGCCTGCGCTGCGCAAGGTCTATGATCAGATGTCCAACCCGAAATACGTGATTTCGATGGGCAGCTGCGCTAATGGCGGCGGTTATTATCATTACAGTTACAGCGTCGTGCGCGGATGCGACCGGATCGTGCCTGTCGACATCTATGTGCCCGGCTGCCCGCCGACCGCCGAAGCCCTGCTGTACGGCGTGATGCAGCTGCAGCGTAAGATACGCCGCAGCGGTACGGTGGAGCGCTAAGCTATGGCCGTTCTTCACTCTGCCCCCAAGTTCACCTTGGTCGGTGGGCTCAAAGACAAGCTCTCCGGCGCGCTGGGGGATATTCTCCTCGAAGCGCGCGAAGAGCATGGCGAGTTGCTGCTGACCGTGCAGCGCGACCGGATCGAAGATGCCCTGCGCCTGCTGCGTGACGATCATGGCTATCAGCAGCTGATGGAGATTGCCGGGGCCGACTACCCCAGCCGCGCGGAGCGGTTCGAGGTGGTCTACATGCTGCTTTCGCTGACCGAGAACAGCCGCATCATGGTCAAGCTTACCGCCAGCGAGACGACAACCGTGCCGACGGTCACCACGCTGTGGCCTAACGCTGGATGGCTCGAGCGCGAAGTGTTCGACATGTTCGGCGTGGTCTTCGCGGGGAATGCGGACCTGCGGCGTATCCTGACCGATTACGGCTTCGAAGGGCATCCTTTCCGGAAGGATTTCCCGCTCACCGGCTATGTCGAATTGCGCTATTCGGAAGAAGAGCAGCGGGTCGTATACGAGCCGGTGGAACTGGCGCAGGATTTGCGCAGCTTCGATTTCATGAGCCCTTGGGAAGGTGCGGACTACGTTCTGCCGGGCGACGAAAAGGCAGACGTTCCGCCGGTCGACGGATCCAACGCCACCGACAGCCCGAAGGAAACCGGGGCCGGACCCAAAG
>Ga0114903_1000058_pt1 | contig 83337 bp, 66 predicted proteins | sample MalvirDeepMed_s2_FD_87289 | JGI IMG/M metagenome (GOLD analysis project Ga0114903, IMG submission 87289) | Marine viral communities from the Global Malaspina Expedition - Malaspina viral metaG DeepMed_s2 | ecosystem: Environmental > Aquatic > Marine > Oceanic | place: Mediterranean Sea...
TACGAATTTCACCTCTACACTCGGAATTCCACTCACCTCTCCAGTATTCTAGCCATCCAGTTTCAAGGGCAGTTCCGGGGTTGAGCCCCGGGATTTCACCCCTGACTTGAAAAGCCGCCTACGCGCGCTTTACGCCCAGTAATTCCGAACAACGCTAGCTCCCTCCGTATTACCGCGGCTGCTGGCACGGAGTTAGCCGGAGCTTATTCTCTGGGTACTGTCATTATCATCCCCAGTAAAAGAGCTTTACAACCCTAAGGCCTTCATCACTCACGCGGCATTGCTGGATCAGGCTTTCGCCCATTGTCCAATATTCCCTACTGCTGCCTCCCGTAGGAGTCTGGGCCGTGTCTCAGTCCCAGTGTGGCTGATCATCCTCTCAGACCAGCTAAGGATCGTCGGCTTGGTGAGCCTTTACCTCACCAACTACCTAATCCTACGCGGGCCCATCCAAAGGCGATAAATCTTTGGTCCGAAGACATTATCCGGCATTAGCAGTCATTTCTAACTGTTATTCCGAACCTAAGGGCAGGTTCCCACGCGTTACGCACCCGTTCGCCACTAAGCCCGAAGGCTTCGTTCGACTTGCATGTATGAGGCATGCCGCCAGCGTTCGTTCTGAGCCAGGATCAAACTCTCAAGTTTGTGTCACTCACCTACCAGGTACGATCCGAAGATCGCTAACCCGACAAGCAAGAGTTCAAGGAGCCGAAACCTGCTGTCAAACGTAATGGATACGAATGAACATGCATCATCTGTGGGAAACGTGGAGTTTCCCATGGATGTGGCTTCGGCTTATATATACCGGTATCTGCGACCTTAAACTTCGCAGACCGGGCGCCGTCGCCCACATGTCCCTTCATCAATAACCAACGATTTCAAAGAGCCACCAAACATTAAAAGCGGACAGCGAAGGTATCCCCGATTTAAACCGGGGGACCGGCTATCCGAATATGTTGGCGACCGATGCGGTGGGCGGTGGAAGCCGCCAGCGCCGCGTCGGTGAAGCCCATCTAGGCGGGAGCCGGGATTCGGTCAAACGCTTTTTTTCAAATTTCTGTCACTAATTGATAAGTGCTTGATTCGAAACGGTAATTATTGTCACTCCTCCCCTCCCCCTGACAGCCTCCCGGGCGGGTCCGAGCCGTGGATCCTGTGCGAGTCAGCGCGAATCCGCCGATTCAGCGATTCCAATGAGCGAAAAAAGCCGGTCCGCTTTACCCCGCAGTAAACCCGCGTGGGTCATAGCACCCCCATGAACATCGAATTTGCCCCGATCCGCGATGCTGCCTTCTGTGGGTTGCGGCCTCGGCTTCGGGCACACCCCTTACGCGCGCCACGCGCGGGCGCGTGCGCGTACGTGCCGCGCGCTGCAGGCGCGCGCTGATGACGTCCTTCCGCAAATCCCTGGCGATCAACTTCGCATCATCCTCGGGCGCGACGCTGGTGATGTTCTTCGTCTCGGTCATCGTTGCGCGCATCCTCACCCCGGCAGAGATCGGGATTTACTCGATCGCGATCGTGCTGGTGAACATCGCGCACGTGTTCCGGGAGTTCGGTGTCGGCTCCTATCTCCAGCGCGCGGAAAGCCTCACGTCCGACAAGGTGCGGTCCGCCATGGGCATCGCCTATGCGATCGCCTTCACGATCGCCGCCCTGCTGTTCTTCGGCAGCGATGTCGTCGCTTCGTGGTTCGGCCATCCGGAGATCGCGCAGGTCATGCAGATCCTCGCGCTCAGCTTCCTGTTCATTCCGTTCAGCTCGGTCGCGCTCGCACTGCTGATTCGCGAATACGACGCCGCGAAGCTCTCGATCAGCACCGCAGTCGGCACGGTCGCCTATTCGGTGACCTGTATCGGCCTCGCGCTGGCGGACTTCGGAGCCGCGAGCCTTGCGTGGGCGAATCTAGCCAACGTGATCTCGACCGGGATCGCCAACCTCTGGCTCGCGCCCAAGCACATGGCCTACCGCCCCCGGTTCAGCGAATCCGCCGACATCCTTCGATTCGGCGCGGGCGCGCTGTTTACCAATCTCGTGAAAGCAGGGAATAACGCCCTGCCCGACCTGATCCTCGGGAAGCTGGGCACCCCCCGCCAGGTCGGCCTGCTCAGCCGCGCCAATTCGACCGTGAACATTTTCATGCAGGTCGCCGGGTCGGCGATCACCTTCGGGTCGCAAACCTATTTGTCCAAAGCTTTTCACGCCAAGCAATCACTGAGGCCGATCCTCCAACGGGCCATCGCGCTGGTGACGGCAGTCGGCTGGCCGATGCTCGCGGTAACCGCGATCGCCGCAGAGGATGTGATCGTCGGCCTGTATGGAGATCAATGGATCTTTGCCGCGCCCGCCATCCTGCCACTGGCGCTGATGGCCGCCATCGATCTGACGTTCCATTACAAGGTGCCCGCCTTCAACGCGATCGGGCGGCCCTACCTGTCCTCGATCCCGCTGCTGGTCACGGCGACCGCACGCATCGGCCTGGGTGTGTTGCTGTTCACGGGCGATATCGTCTCGTTCAGCTGGGCGCTGATGCTGGCCACGCTTGCGACGTCGCCGATCTGGCTGGCCCTGCAGAAGAAGTATCTCGATACCGATGTCGTGCCCTTCGTGCGGATGCTGCTACCCAGCGCGCTGGTCGCAGGCGTCTCGGCCGGGGCGGCCTTTGCGACCTTGGAGCTGGTCCGGGCGGCGGGAGTAGACCTGCCGCTGCTACGCATTGCACTGATCGCCGGGCCGACCGGCCTTGCCTGGCTGGCGATGCTGCGTCTGCTGTCGCATCCGCTGTTCGACGAGATCATGCTGTTCGCAGGCAAGCTGGGTTTGTGGCGTGGCAGCAATCGAACACAGGCCGAGGCTGGCTAAAAGCAGACCGAGCAACGCTGCGGCGGCACGGCAGGGCAGAAAGGGCCCGGGCCGTGGCGTGTTTCTCGATGGAGCGCCAGGTCCGCGAAATGGTGGAAGCGATGCGCGCCGGAGCGATAGCTAGGCGGCGGTCAGGCGCCCGATCGCATCCTTTGCCGCAGCCACATAGGCGCCGCGATCGTAGCGATAGGTGCCGATAAAATGCACCAGTCGCGCATCTTCCGGCACGCCTTGGTCCCAGAAATTGAGATAACGATCATAGGGCAGCAGCAGCGGATCAGGCGCATTCGCGATCACGAAGTTGCTGGTGACCTGCTCGCTCCCCCATTCGGACCATTTGGCGCGCCCCAACAGCCGGTCGGCCTCGCGCGAGAACGCCTCGGCGAGGTCGCGCCCCTCCTGCGAAGGCGCGAAGCCCGCAAAGCCCGAACAGCCCCGGACATAATGCAGATCGGGACGCCCGGTGATGTCGAGCTGGTCCATCTGCTGTTCGATCAGCCCCTGGACGTGGGTCGTTTCGTAGACCTGCTGCTGCCGCGCGATCGCCGCGACATCCATCAGATCCGATTCTTCTTCCCCGCGCAAAGTGAAGGACCGCGCATCTGCAATCGCTTGTGCGACTTCGGGCATGGGCCCGCGCGCCACGACATCCGAATCGATCTGGATCACATAACTATCGCGCCGCAGATCGAGGATCGTCAGCAACCGCTCCCATGTGCCGCCCTTCGGGCATGGCCCGGTATCGACCGACGCGATGGGAATGATCTGCGGATCGCCGCAATTATGCGCGAGGGTTGCGCGGTCCTCCACGGTCAGGGTGCCATCATCAAGGATTACCACCCTGCCCCGCCCTAGCGATGCATGGACGGACTTGATCGCGACCAGATAGGGCAGCAGCACGCGCGTGCCCATCATCGAGAACAGGATCACGCCATCGTCGCTCGGCCTGATCGGCGCGGTGCGCAGGATACCGCGCGCGGCCTGTTCGAACCGGGCGCGCGCCAACCTGTCGGCGATCTTTTCGAAGGCATGCATCATCGTGGCGCAGACATAGCTGATCGCCGTTAAGGATAGCTTGCCGCGCGGTCGCGGTGCAGCGCGGCTTGTGATGCGTGCAGCCGATAGCCACATGCTGGCCAGCGATGGGGCCTACCAACACCACTTCCGACACGGATCGAGCTGCGCCCGAGGGGTGGCAGACGCTGCGACGATTCCTCCCTTACCTGTGGCCGAAGGACCGCACGGACCTGCGCATTCGGATCGTCATTGCGCTGATCCTCGTGCTTGTCGCCAAGGGGGCCACCCTCGCCCTGCCCTACGCCTACCGTGCCGCGGTCGACGCGATGGAAACGCCGGCCGATGCAGCCGCGATGGTCGCGATTTCCTTCGTGGTCGCCTACGCTGCCGGGAGATTTGCCAGCGTCGCGTTCGACAATATCCGCAACATGGTGTTCGAACGGGTGGGCCAGGACGCCACTCGCCAGTTCGCCGAAGACGTCTTTGCCAGACTCCACCGCCTGAGCCTGCGCTTCCACCTCTCGCGCCGTACGGGCGAGATCACCAAGACGGTCGAGCGCGGGACCAAGACCATCGACACGATGCTCTATTTCCTGCTGTTCAACATCGCGCCGACCGCGATCGAGCTGATCGCGGTGGCGGTGATCTTCTATATCAATTTCGGCATCGGACTGGTGATCGCCACCGCCGTCACCGTGGTCGCCTATATCGTCGTCACACAGGTCATCACCGAATGGCGGACCAAGCTGCGGCGCGAGATGAACGATCTCGACGGGCAGGCGCTGTCGCGCGCGGTCGATTCGCTGCTGAACTACGAAACGGTCAAATATTTCGGGGCCGAGCGCCGCGAGGAAGCGCGCTATGCCAAGGCGGCGCAGCAATATTCCGAAGCCGCGATCAAATCCGATTCTTCGCTCGGCCTGCTCAATATCGCGCAGTCGCTGATTACCAATCTGCTGATGGCAGGCGCGATGGGCTATACCGTGTGGGGCTGGAGCCGGGGCAACCTGACAACCGGCGACCTGGTGTTCGTGAACACCTATCTCGTCCAGCTTTTCCGCCCGCTCGACCTCCTCGGCTTCGTCTATCGCACGATCCGGCAGGGGCTGATCGACATGGCGGCGATGTTCAAGCTGATCGACGCCGATGTCGAGGTGAAGGACGTGCCCGGCGCGCCCGCGCTGCGGATCGACCGCCCCGGGATCATCTTCGAAAACGTGCATTTCGGCTATGATCCGGATCGCGAGATCCTCCACGGTCTCGACTTCGAAATCGGGGCGGGAGAGACCGTGGCGCTGGTCGGCCCATCGGGCGCGGGAAAGAGCACCATCGCGCGGCTGCTGTTCCGGTTCTACGACCCGAGCGCGGGCCGCATCCTCATAGACGGTCAGGATATCAGCAAGGTGACGCAGGAGAGCTTGCGCGCCGCCATCGGCATCGTCCCGCAGGATAGCGTGCTGTTCAACGACACCATCGGCTATAACATCGGTTACGGACGGCCCAGCCACATGGATGATGCCGACGAGGATGCCATCCGCGAGGCCGCGCGCGGAGCGGCGATCCTGCCCTTCATCGAGATGCTGCCCGAAGGCTTCGAAACGCAGGTCGGCGAGCGAGGCCTCAAGCTTTCGGGAGGCGAGAAGCAGCGCGTCGCCATCGCCCGCACGCTGTTGAAGAACCCGCCCATAGTGATCCTCGACGAGGCGACCAGCGCGCTCGATTCGCGGACCGAGCAGGAAATTCTCGCAACGCTGAACCGGGTGGCGCGGGGCCGCACGACGCTGGCCATCGCGCACCGCCTATCGACGATTGCCGATGCGGATCGCATCCTCGTGCTCGAGAATGGGCGGCTGGCCGAGCAAGGCCGCCACGCCGAACTGCTCCGGCGTGACGGGCTCTATGCCGAAATGTGGGCGCGTCAGCAGGCCGACAGCGAAGCGTAACGTGCCCTTGGTAGAGCGCCGGGCCTAGTCTTCCAGCCCGAAATCGGCCGCCGAGACATCGAGCCCTTCGGCAGGGATCACCTCGACATCGGGCCGGATCGCGCGCACCCCGTCGATGAACTCGGCCGCGTTTCCGACGATCACGACGGTTGCCTTGTCCGGATCGACAAGATCACGCGCCGCCGCACTTGCATCCTGTGGCGTCACTTGCGCCAGCCGCTCGGCATAGCGCGCCGCCTCGGCAGGCTCGAGGCCCTGCTGCATCAGCCCGGCAACGATGCCGTTGAAGCCTGCACTGCTTTCCAGAGAGCGGGCATAGCTGCCACCGAGATAGAGCCGCCGCTTGTCGAGCAGCGCCTCGTCCAGCGGTTCGGTCCCCAACCGGGCGAACTCTTCGAGGAAGATCTGCATCACCTCGTCCGCGGTTTCGTTCTTGGTCTGCGCGCTGGCCCCCAGCACCGAATCATCCGCCCGGTCGGCGAAGCCCGAATAGGCCCCGTAGCTGAGCGAGCGCTTGGTGCGGATTTCCTCGAACAGACGCCCGCTCGACCCACCGCCGAGCACCGCGTTGGAAAGCTCCAGCGCGTAATAGCGCTCATCGTCGCGCGGGATCGCGCGGACCGCCGCGTAGACGGCGGCCTGCCCGGCTTCGGGCATATCGATCACGATCGTACGCACCGGCTGGGCGTCGCCCGCAGGATCGGCGGGCGGCGTCGGCGCGGGCACGTCCACACTCCAATCACCGAACAGCGTATTGGCGAGCGCGGTCGCCTGAGCGGGCGCGATACCGCCGCTGACGATGATCTTCGTCTCGCTCGGATGCCACCAGCTCTGGCGATGGGCGAGCAGATCTTCGCGAGTGATCGTGGCGATGCTTTCCGCCGTACCGCCCGATTGCGATCCGTAAGGCGCATCGCCGTACATCACGACTGCCGCAACCTTGCTTGCCAGTTCGCCCGGGTCCTTCATCTCGACCAGCAGGCCGTCGATCGCGCGCTTGCGCTCGCGATCCAGCTCGGCCTGCGGATACTGCGCGCTGCGCACGATACCGGCCAGCACTTCGCCCGCCGCCTCGAAATTCGCGACCGGCGCGGTCAGGCTGAAGAAGGTGCCGTCGCGGCCCGCATTGGCGCTGAAGCTTGCACCGAGACTTTCGAGCCGCGCGGCGATTTCCTGCGCGCTCATGTCGGCGGTGCCCTGATCCGCAAGCTGGGCGGCGAATTGCGCCACGCCTGCCTTTTCGCGGGTATCGGTGGAGGCCCCGCCGGGCACGAGCACGGTCATCGTCGCGATCGGTACATCGCCGGTTTGCGCGGCAACCACCTCGATCCCGTTCGATAAGGTCTGCTCGACGATTTCGGGAGCGACCACGTCGGGCCGCACGCCTGCAGCCGGAGGCTCCTGCCGCGCGCCTTCGGGAAGCACGAAAAGCGGCTCTCCGGTGGCGGAAGGCAGGCTGCGGAAGGTCGGCATCGGCACGGGGTTGGCATAGGCCGATGGATCTTCCTCGCCCGCGATGTAGCGCATATCGACCCGCGCTTGCGGGGCGAGCCACTTGGCGGCGACCCGCTGCACATCTTCGACGGTAACGTTCGCAATGGCGGCGAGGCGATCATCGGCAGCGCGTGGGTTGCCGGTGGAAACCAGCGCCTCGCCCAGCTCGAATGCACGCCCGCGGGCGGTCTCGCGCCGTTGGAGCGAATCGGAGAACAGTTCGCTCTTTGCCTCGGCCAGCTCGGCTGCACTGACAGGTTCGGTCCGTATGCGCTCCAGCTCGGCCTTCAACAGACCGTCGACCTCGTCTGCATCGGCCATCGGGTTGGTGATCGCGAAGGAGGCGATGTAGCCGCCCTCCTCGCTGGCAGCGGAGAACATCGCGCTATCGACTGCCTTTCCGCTGCGCACCAGCGCGTCGTAAAGGCGGCTGCTCTGGCCCCTCGCCATGATCGCCGAAATCACATCGAGCGTGACCGAATCCATGCTGTCGGCCTCGGGCCCCTTCCAGATGGAGCCCGCAACGGGCAGCGGCACGTTGGGCGCGGTGGCCACGAAGCTTCGCGGCTCGGTCCGCTCAGGCTCGCGCGTTGCAATGGTCAGGTCGACCGGGTCGGCGCGGCGCGGGATGTCGCCGAAATATTCGTCGACCAGAGTGCGCAGGTTGGCCATTTCGAAATTGCCCGCGACGATCAGCGTCGCCGTATCCGGACCGTAATAGGCCTGGTGGAAGGCACGCGCATCGTCGAGCGTGGCTGAATCGAGATCCTCGATCGAACCGATTCCGGGCCGTCTCTGCGGCAGCACGTCATAGGCATTTTCCGCAATGACGAAGCGCTGGAGCCGGCCATAGGGCGGCGCGAGGACCCGCTGACGAAGCTCTTCCTTCACCACTTCGCGCTCGCTCTCGAACACCTGCTGGTCGATCACCGGTTTGAACATGCGTTCGCGGTGGGTCCACAGCATCGTCTCGAGATATTCGGCCGGCACGGTCTCGTAATAGTTCGTGCGGTCCGACCCGGTCGAGGCATTGCGCGTGCCGCCGACATCCGCCGTCAGGCCGTAGATCATGTTGTAGGGCATGTTCTCGGTCTTGCGGCTGAGAATATGCTCGAACAGGTGGGCAAAGCCGCTGCGCCCTTCGGGATCGTGCTTCGATCCAACCTCGTACCACAGCGAGGTGGTGACGGTGGCAGTGCCCTCGTCCTGAATGGCGATCACCCGCAACCCATTGTCGAGCGTCCATTCGGTATATTCGATTTCGGGCGCGGAAAGGCCCGGCTCCAAATCCGGCGCGGCCTCCTGCGCGAGCGCGGGCGTAGCAAAGGCAAGCGCGGCGGCGCTGACGGCAAGTGCGGATTTCAGCATGATAGTTCCCCCATACGAGCTCTGCGCGCCAATGAACCAGAGCGACCCGCTGCCCGCAAGGCTACGGACCTGCCTATCGACCAACGCCTTGAGCAATCGGCAAAAGACTATCCAGCGGACCTGAGGGTGGACTCAGGGCGCGCAGATCCGGGCATATAGTGCCCGGTGGTCCGAACCATTGTCCGGCAGCACCTCGAACCCGGTCAGCTCCAGATTGCCCTTGAGCATCATCTGATCGAGCGGCCAACCCGCTGCAAGGAAGGCGGACGGAAACGTCGGATAGGTGCCCCGGCCGATCCGCGGATCGCGCCATTTGCCGGTACCGCGAAACTTCGTGCTGGTGCGCGACCAAGGGACATCGTTAAAATCCCCCATCACGAAGGCATCGGGCAGCCGGTCGGGCGTCTGCATGCCGGCCCTCACGATGTTTCGGTCGCGCATCTCGGTATTCCACGTCGGCAGCGGCGGCTTGGGATGCAGGCCGATGAATTCCACCGGTCGCGAGCCGGGCTGCAGCGTGGCATAGAGCGTCGGGGTATCGCGGTGGGTGTTCTCAACGATATTGCTCTTCGTCACCGGAAGCCGGGTGGCGAACACAAGGCCGAAAGCGTGCGGCTGTGGATGGCGATCCACATGCGGATAGTCCGCCAGCACCGGCTCTAGCTGTTCGATCCACTTTTCGTCGGTTTCCATCAGAAAAAGCAGGTCGGGGTCGATCTGCCGAATCTGCTCTGCGACCTTCGCATACTGGTCGTTCTTGACCTTCACGTTGACCGACATGGCAGAAAAACAGGTCGCTTTTGCGGCCTGCTCGCTATCCTCATAGGTCAGCTGCGTTCCCGCGAGGAAGCTGTAGGGCCAGATGCGCCAGATATTGATCGCGATCACCAATGCCAGAAATACGACGGTGAGCCACCGCCAACGGAACGCCACGAAAAGCGCGACGAACATCAGAATCGCGGCAATGTACGACATTGGTTCGCGCACCAGATCGACCTGTCGCACGAACCAGGCATCGGTGCTGGACAGCGATACAAGCACCGCCACCAGCATCGCGGTGGCGAGGCCGAGCAGCGTATATCCTAGAAATTTCACAGATTTCTCCCCGTTGCCCCATCGCTAAACGAACGGCGAAGCGCTGCCAAGTCGACGGGACCGCCCGATCCGGGAGGGTTGTGTTGCAGCGCAGCATCGTGCACGGGGTGTGTGTTCCAGATAAATTGATGGATTTCTCATGACGCCCAACACCGGCGCGACCGCGCACGCCAGCAGAACAGCCCGATGGAAGCAGGAATGGTTCGGCAATGTCCGCGCAGACGTGCTTGCGGGTATTGTCGTGGCGCTGGCGCTTATTCCCGAGGCGATCGGCTTCTCGATCATCGCGGGCGTGGACCCGCGCGTGGGCCTTTATGCCTCGGTCGCGATTGCGATGGTGATCGCCTTTACCGGCGGGCGCCCGGGCATGATCTCCGCCGCGACCGCTGCGGTGGCGGTGGTCGTGGTGCCATTGGTGCGCGATCACGGCGTCGAATACCTGTTCGCCGCGACGATCCTGATGGGCATTTTCCAGGGAATCGCCGCGCTGCTGCACCTCGACCGGCTGATGCAGTTCGTCAGCCGCAGCGTCATTACCGGCTTCGTCAACGCGCTCGCGATCCTGATCTTCATGGCGCAGCTGCCCCAGCTCGACCCCACGAACGAAGGCGTCAACTGGATCACCTACGCGATGGTCGCAGGCGGTCTGGCGATGATCTACCTTGTCCCCAAGCTGACCACCGCGATCCCCAGCCCGCTGGTCGCCATCGTGGTGCTGACCTGCCTGTCGCTGTGGCTCGGTTCGCCGGTCAACACGGTGTCCGACATGGGCCAGCTGCCCGACGGTCTGCCCTTCTTCGTGCTGCCCGATGTGCCGCTGACGTGGGAAACGCTGGCGATCATCGCGCCCTATTCGCTCACCATGGCGGCGGTCGGCCTGCTCGAATCGTTGCTGACCGCGCAGATCGTCGACGACATGACCCACACGGGCAGCGACAAGCGGCGCGAGAGCGGCGGACAGGGCATCGCCAATATCGTCGCCGCGCTGTTCGGCGGCATGGGCGGCTGCGCGATGATCGGGCAGTCGGTCATCAACGTCACCTCCGGCGGTCGCGGGCGGCTATCGACCTTCGTCGCGGGCCTCGCGCTCCTCATCATGCTCGTCCTGCTCGGCGGGATCGTCGGCCAGGTGCCGATGCCCGCGCTGGTCGCGATCATGATCATGGTTTCCATCGGCACGTTCAGCTGGAACTCGATCCCCAACCTGCGCTGGCACCCGTGGCAAAGCTCGATCGTGATGTTCGTGACCGTCGCGGTCGTGGTCTACACCCACAATCTCGCCATCGGCGTGCTGGTTGGCGTGCTGCTGTCGGGCATCTTCTTCGTCCAGAAGGTGATGCACATGTTCGAGGTCGAGCGTACGCGCGAAGGCGAAACCGCGGTCTACCGGGCGCATGGCGAGATCTTCTTCGGCAGCGTCCAGCGGTTCGAGGCGGCGCTAGGCCCGGAAAGCATGATGCCCGACCCGGCCGATCACGTGATCATCGACGTCAGCCGCGCGCACTTCTGGGACATTTCTGCGATCGGCGCGCTCGACAAGGTGGTCGAGCGGATGCGGATGCACGGTCGCAGCGTGCAGGTCGTCGGCCTCAACGAGGCAAGCGCGGACCTGGTCGACCGCCACGGCGCGACCGACCGCACGGGCGTCGAGATCGGGCTCGCGCCCCATCCCTGAAGGGGCTCAACCGATCGGCTGGTCCCTGTGGCCATAGACCCGGTAGCCGACGAATGAGAGGATCGTGAGGCTGAGGCAGCTGGCGAGGATGGCGAGCGCCGTCCCCGCCCAGCCGAAGGCTTCGAACAGCGCGGTGCCGGCAATACTGCCGACCGCGCCGCCGATGAACATCATCACGATATAGATCGTCGTCAGCCGCGTGCGCAGCGCGGGCTCTTGCGAGAGGAAGGTCATCCGGCTGGTCACGTCGATCGCGGGGCCGACGATATTGCCGATCAGGATCGGGATCATCAGCAGCCACAGGTTGTCGCCGAAGGGCAGCAGCAGCGCGATCCCAAGGGTCTGCACCACGGCATAGCCTACGCGGGCCTTGCGCGGCCCGATCCGGTCCGCCAGTCGCCCCCAGTAGGGCGTCGAGAAAACGCTGACCGCCGCGAACCCGGCAAGGTAGCCGACCACATCGGTGCCATAGCCCATTTCCGGCCCCGTCAGGTGGAGCGCCAGCCCCAGCCACAAGGCGATGAACTGGCCGAACCCGATACCCTGAATGGCGCCCGAGAGGAGTATTTCGCGCCGGTCGCGCGCGAGTGCCAGCAGCGAGGCAATCAGCCTTCCATAGGGCAGGCGGCTCGCGTCCTTGTCGCGCACGCCCTTCTCCATGATGTACGGCAGCGCGAGCGTGATGACGATCATCAGGCCGGTGGCGATCCAGTAGACCGTCCGCCAGCCGTAATATTCGGCCACCACCCCTGCCCCGACCCGCGCAACGAGAATGCCGAAGATCACGCCTGCGGTCAGCAGCGCCGTCACCTGGCCCAGCCGCTCGGGCGCGACGCGCTTCGATGCGTAGGCAGGCAGGAGGTAGGGCGCGATCGTGAAGAAGCCGAGCAGCGTCGACCCGACGGTGAACAGCGTCAGGCCCTGCGCCAAAGTCATCACGATAAGCCCGCCGCACTGGCCAATAGTGAACAGGATTGTCAGCGTGCGGTTGGAAAAGCGATCCCCCAGCGGCAGCAACAGCAGGATGCCGAGCGCCAGCGCCAACTGGTTGAGTGCGGGCACCAGCCCGATCTGCGCCGCGCTCACCCCGAAATGGCGCGCGACGTCGCCGATGATCGGGTGGATGTAATAGGCATTCGCCGTCACCACCGCCGCCGCGACGGCGAGCCAGTATTCCTGCGCTGGGGTGAGGCGGGCGGGTGCGGTCATGTGCGCGCCTTCGGAGGCGCAGGCCGCGAGGTCAAGCACGGGCGCCCAAACGCCCCGGCCGGTTCAGCCAAAGGCTTCCTTGAGCATATCGCTGATCGTGTCGATGTCCTGCTCCGGTTGACGGAAGCGCTGGCAGGTCTGCTTGCCCGCGTCCTTCGCGTCGTACAGCGCCAGATCGGCGCGAATGCGCAGTTCATGCGTCGTCAGCGCATCCTGCGGTATACACGCGAAGCCCGCACTTGCGCCGACGCTGACCGCAACGCCATTCGCGATGCGTATGCTTCCCCCGCAAACCGCCTCGACCAGTTTCTCGCCCAGTTCGCGAACCTCGTCGATCCCGCAATCGCGCAGCAGAACCATGAATTCGTCACCGCCCATGCGGGCCACCTTGCCACGCTCCCCGGCCACTGCGTCTATCCGCCGGGCCACTTCGACCAGAACCGTGTCGCCCGCACCGTGGCCATACTCGTCGTTGATGGCCTTGAACTCGTCCAGGTCGAGCGAGATGATCGCCATCGGCTGATCGGGCTTGCTGGTGAGCCTGCTGAGGTGGGCGTCCATTCCCTGCCTGTTGAGGATACCCGTCAGGCTGTCGTGGAAGGCGAGATGAAGGTTCTGCTTTGCCGCGACCAGGCTCGCCACAAGCGTTTCGTGGAAGGTCGTGATGATCTGCCGCGCACCGAAGATGAAGGGCGGCGTCAGGATCACGATGACCGAAAGCAGAGGCTCTTCGGCCAGTACGGCCCCGACCACGAATGGAAGGTCCATCATCAGCAGAAGCAGCATCGCGAACGAGGGCGCGGGATAATTGCGGGCGCAGATCTGCCCCAGCGCGGCCATGACGAGTGTGGCCGAGAGCACCTGGAGCACCGGATCGCCGCCGCTCATGATGACGAACGCCACGCTCCCTTGAAGCGTACACCACAAGAGCGATGGCAGGGAAGACCAGCTGACGTCGATAGGCAGGCCAGCGGCTTCGCGCCTCTGGTTCCAGCGCCAGGCGGCGATCCGCCCGAGAGCGATCGCCACTTCCAGCACGACAAAGACGACGAATATCGGCGCCGAGGATCGATAGATCGCCACGGCCAGAACGCACAGCGCACACAGCGAGCCCATCAGCGCGGCCGCCAGCGAGCTGAGCAACTGACCATACAGGCGGCTTTGAATGTCGGAATCGAGCGACGGGCCGCTCCGGAACAGCCGCCCCACTCCGACACGGTCCGCCGCGCAGACATTATGTGTCGTGTGAATCGATCTCATCCGCCGTGCATGCACGACCAAGCTTAAGAAAACGTGGTGAGCTTACGCCGCGAAATGCCCCGGAGCGCCTGGCGATCGCAAGCATGCTGTCGATGCAAGTGGCGGAAAGACCTAAAGAATATACTTGCTGAGGTCGGTGTCTCTCGCGAGATCGTCCAGCCGTTGGCGCACGTAGGCCGCGTCGATGGTGACGGTTTCGCCCTCGTGCTCTTCGGCTTCGAAGCTGATGTCTTCGAGTAAGCGCTCCATCACGGTCTGCAGGCGGCGGGCACCGATGTTCTCGACCGCTTCGTTCACCTGCGCCGCGATCTTGGCGACTTCGCGCACCGCCTCTTCGGTAATATCCAGAGTGACCTTCTCGGTGCCGATCAGCGCGGTGTATTGCTGGACGAGGTTGGCGCGGGTTTCGCTGAGAATCCTCACGAAATCCTCTTCGGTCAGCGCACGCAGCTCGACCCGGATCGGCAGGCGGCCCTGCAGTTCGGGCAGCATGTCGCTGGGCTTGGAGAGATGGAACGCGCCGGACGCGATAAACAGCACGTGGTCGGTCTTCATCGGACCGTGTTTGGTCGCCACGGTGGTGCCTTCGATCAGCGGCAGCAGATCGCGCTGCACGCCTTCGCGGCTGACGGTGCCTCCGCGCTGATCCGGGACCGCGATCTTGTCGATCTCGTCGAGGAAGACGATCCCGTTGGTTTCTGCATTCTGAAGCGCGACCCGGGCGACATCGTCCTGGTCCATGCGCTTTTCGGCTTCTTCGTCGACCAGCCGATCCCATGCATCGGGCACGCGCAGCTTGCGGCGGCTGGTGGGCTTCTTGCCCATCGCCTTGCCGAACATGTCGGAGAGGTCGATCATCCCGACATTGCCGCCCATGCCCGGAATATCCATCGGCATGGCGGGGCTCTCGTTCAGTTCGATCTCGACCTCGACATCGTTCATCGCATTCTGCGTGATCCGTTCGCGGAAGCTCTGGCGCGTCGCTTCGGAGGCGTTGTCGCCCACCAGCGCATCGAGCAGCCGCTCCATCGCCGCTTCGCTCGCGCTCTCGCGCACCGCCTCGCGGCGGCGGTCCTTCTCCAGCCGGATCGCTTCCTCGACGAGATCGCGCGCGATCTGTTCGACATCGCGACCGACATAGCCGACCTCGGTGAACTTGGTCGCTTCCACCTTCACGAAGGGCGCTTCGGCAAGGCGCGCGAGACGGCGGCTGATCTCGGTCTTCCCGCAGCCGGTCGGGCCGATCATCAGGATGTTCTTGGGCGTCACCTCGTCGCGCAGATCGGGGCCGAGGCGCTGGCGGCGCCAGCGGTTGCGCAGCGCGACGGCAACCGCGCGCTTCGCATCCTTCTGGCCGATGATGTGTTCGTCGAGAGCGCCGACGATGGCTTTGGGGGTGAGCGATTGGGGGGTAGAGCTTGTCATCAGCGCGGCATTTGGGGGGCGGTGCGCCGCCGCGCAAGGCTTCAGGCGACGCAGGCCAGCCCGGCGTTGAACCGCGCGTGCGCTGCGACGATGCCCGCAATGGTCTCGGGCTGAGGCGTCGCATCCCACTCGCCTCGCTCGTACGTGCCGCCCAGCACAATTCCGTCGGCCCGCGGAAACATGTAGCCGACCGGCCCGGTATAGGCATGGCGGACTTCGGGCTGCGGTAGAAGGATGGCGAGCTGACCGCGAACGGGCACCATGCCATCGTCGCCAAACAGCTCGCGCGCGCCCAGCCCGGTGCAATTGAAGACGAGCCGTTCGGGCAGCGCCGCGACCTCGGCGGGCGAAGCCAGTTTGCGGCGCTCCACTTGGGCTCCGCCGATCCGCACGTCGCGCAGGAGATGTGCGAGCCAGCGCCCGGTTTCGACGTACATCGTGCGCCATTCGCGCACCACGGGCACCGGAAAGGGATGCTCGCCTTCGCGCAAGATCCGGGCATCGGGCATGATCCGGCGTTCCAGATCGCTCAGCGGGCGCTCCCGGTAGGCGTCATACGTGGTATGCCAGTGCACGCCCGTGTCGTCCCCGACCGAGATCTGGAAACGGCGGAAGCTGTAGTCCATCGCCGCTTCGAACTGGCGCATGAACCCGCCGCCCACCGCGGAGCGTCTGAACACGCTGGTAGGGTTGATCTGCCCGCCCGCGACGTTGGAGGTCGTGTGGGGCGGCAGGCTTTCGGCATAGATGCGCACGGCAAGGCCCGCTTCCTGCAGCAGCTTGGCGGTCGTGAGGCCGAGCGCGCCTGCGCCGATGACCGCGACGGGGCCAGAATGGCCGGGCAGGCCCCCTGACAGAGCGAGATCGACCGCAAGGCGCGAGCTGCCCCAACTTAGCGTAATACCTCCGCCGCCATGGCCGTAATTATGGATCACCCGCGTAGCACCCATGCGCTGTTCGCGAACGACGAAACCGGTTTCGCGGTAGGGCCGCAGCCCCGCGACCGTGCGGATCACCCGATCCGGGCTGACGTTCACGCGCGGCAGGCAGAGATTTGCCGGGGATCTACTGGTGGAAAGCGGCGCGCGCGGGGTGCAGGCCCCAAGCCCCAAAGCGAGACCTGTGGCACCCGCGCCCGCGATCAGGCGGCGGCGGTCTATTAACCTTTCTTGGCCCTGCACGTCCGAAATTCTCATTACTCAAGCGATTTGGTTATAGACACGACAGCCAGTAAGCCAGACGTCATCTTAATGCTGACGTATTGAGTTTTCCTCAGGATTGGCCCCAAACCGGATTTCGTCTAAAGGCAAGTGAACCCCTTAGTGTTTGATCGAGGCGCACATGCCAGCCACCTGCCCGCACTGTTTTGAGAACGTGCATCCCAAAGCGACAAAATGCAAACACTGCGGAGGGGGCATTCTGTCCTCAAGCGAACAGATGGGCCGAACCGTTGGCTATGTTCTAATAGTGGGAATCGTTGTTGTTATAGCGATAGCACTGCTGAGCGCTTAGCTCAGGCGTCTCTCGGTCGCACCTAAACCGTTTCCAGCGTCACCTGGTCGTTGGTGAAAACGCAGACCTCAGCCGCGACCTGCATCGCGCGGCGAGCGATCTTTTCCGGGTCGCTCTCGTAGTCCGACAGCGCGCGGGCGGCGGCCAGCGCGTAGTTGCCGCCGGAACCGATCGCAGCGATCCCGCCTTCGGGCTCCAGCACGTCGCCATTGCCGGTCAGCACCAGCAGCGTGTCCTTGTCGGCCACGATCATCAGCGCTTCGAGATTGCGCAGATACTTGTCGGTCCGCCAGTCTTTGGCGAGTTCGACGGCCGCGCGCATCAGCTGGCCCGAGTACTGTTCCAGCTTCTTTTCCAGACGGTCGAACAGGGTAAAGGCATCGGCGGTGGCACCCGCGAAGCCTGCGATGACATGGCCCTTATCGCCGATCCGGCGGACCTTGCGGGCATTGGGCTTCATCACCGTGTTGCCCATGGAAACCTGGCCATCGCCCGCAAGCACGGTCGTGTCTCCGCGCTTTACGCCGATGATGGTGGTGCCGTGCCATTGTTGCAGGCCGTGGGCCGATGCGTCGTTTGTCATGCGCGCCAATATGGGCGCGGCATGCCGCCTATCAAGCGCAGTGCGCCTTTCGGGCGATCAGCGCCCCCCGGCACCACCCGGAGGAGCGGCACCCGGTGCGCCGACCGTGCCGATATTGCCGAACAGATCTTCGAGGAAGCCACGCTCGCGCCCAAGCGTCGGGGTCTCGTCGCCGTCGGGGCTCAGATAGACGACCTGATCGAGACCCGAGCGGTCCGCCGCCACGACATTGCCCGTCGTATCGAAACGCACCGCAAGCACGTCGTGGGCCTTGATCTTCGGGCGGACGAACGGTTTGCGTCCCGTCGTGCTGGACACGTAATACCAGGTTTCCGGGCCGAACTGGCTGGTAAAGGTCGGCCGACCGAGCGTTGCCTGCACCGACTGCTGATTGTCGATGCCGGGCTGAACCAGCCCCTTGAGCCGTTCGTCGCCGTAATAGCCGCGCGTTTCGTTGATCGTCGTGCATCCGCCCGCCGATACTGCCAGCCCCAGCAATACCGCCGGTGCAACAAGCTTCACGATCCGCATAAATTCGAAACCCTCTTCGCAAATTCGGCGCGCGCCCTTTTGTGAACAGGCGCGTGCGCTATATCGTGGGGCGAGCCTTACGGCCTCGCCCGTCCCCGCGCAATGGCACCCGTTACAGGTGCCCCCATACGAAGGTGCGTTGCGCAGCTGTGGCGAGTTCGCTTGAATTGCTGCTGAATGAGGATTTGCCCACGTGTCGTTCTTTTCCCGCCTGCTGGGTACGCAAGCCGATCCGCGCGAGGCATGGCGCCCGCTATGGCACCGGCTGGTCGCCGAAGCGCGGCAGGAGCACTGGTATGCGGAACGCGGTGCGGCGGATACGCTGGATGGCCGCTTCGACATGATCTCGATGCTCACCGCGCTGTTCATGCTGCGACTGGAGAACGATCCCGAAGGCGTACCGGCGGCCGCACGCCTGACCGAACTGTTCGTCGAAGACATGGAAGGCCAGATGCGCGAAGCGGGGATCGGCGATCCCACCGTGGGCAAGATGATGGGCCGGATGATGGCAACATTGGGCGGCCGCGCGGGCAGCCTGCGTGACGCCATGGCGCGCGAAGACAATGTCGATCTTGCCGGCGTGGTCGAACGCAACATGCACCTGAGCGACGAAGACCATGGGCCCGAGCGCATCGCGCAGGGGCTGCGCGCGCTGCACGCGCGGCTGGCGCGCACCGACTTTGCCATGCTGGAGCGCGGGGAGATCGCCGAATGACCGGCGACGCATCCAGACCCCCTCCCTCCGAACTGGCGCGCCCGGTTTCCCTGCGCCAGATCACGGGCCGTCCATACGAGATCGAAGCGAACGAGGCGGAGCGCGCGGCGCTTGCGCGGCGCTTTGCGATCGTCGCGATCAGTCGGCTGGTGGCTGGCGTGACGCTCGATCGGCAGGGGGAGCGGGTGGCAGTACAAGGCACCCTGACCGCCGATATCCTGCAACCCTGCGCGGTCTCGGGCGAAGAGTTCCCCGTCCATATCGAAGAGCAAATTGCCTTGCGCTTCGTCCCCGAAGGCTCGATCCACCCCTCGCTTCAGGAAGGCGACGAGATCGAGATAGAGCTGGACGAAGGCGATCTCGACGAAATCGAATATGCCGGCGACACCTTCGATCTGGGCGAAGCGATCGCCCAGACGCTGGCGCTGGGCATCGATCCTTATGCCGAAGGGCCGAACGCCGATGCCGTGCGCGAGCAAGCCGGGATCAAGACCGACGATGCGCCCTCGGGCCCGCTGGCCGAGGCACTGGCCGGGTTGAAGAAGGACTGATCCGTCGGGCATCTCGGCAGATACCGGACGGTCCCTGCCCCCGGGCCGCAATGCACTGCGCCGGGATCAGACCGGAACAAACCTCTCGATCCCGATCCGGTCGAGGAAAGTCGCATCGTGACTGACCACGAGAAGCGCAGCATCGAAGCCTCGCAACGCATCTTCGAGCACTTCGAGCGATTCGACATCGAGATGATTGGTCGGTTCATCGAGGATCAGCAGCCAGGGCACCGCCGCGCCGGCGAGCGTCACAGCCAGGCCTGCCCGCAGCCGTTCTCCACCCGATAAGGTGCCAACCATGCGCAAGGCATCGCGATTGCGAAACGCGAACCGCGCGCAATGGGCATAGGCGGCCTCCCGATCCATTTCGGGATGATGGGCACGCAGATTATCGAGGATGCTGGCCTGCGGGTCCAGTATCGACAGGTGCTGGTCGAGCATGGCGATACGCCCCTCAGCCCGGAACACCTCTCCTGCCACGGGATCGAGCAAACCCGCCGCAATCCGCAGAAGCGTGCTCTTGCCCGCACCGTTGCGTCCGGTCAGCGCGACGCGCTCCGGCCCATCTATCCGCAAGCTCCACGGGCCCAGTCGACGAGTGCCGACAGCAGCTTGCACGCGGTCCAGCATTAGCACCCTCGCGCCGGGCGGCAGGCCGCTTGCGGGCATGTCGATTGTGAGCGGGGTCACGATCTCCACTTGTGATTGCGCCTCCTCCCGGCGTTTGGCAGCCTCGCCGATCAGCCGATCGCTTGTTGCGCCCTCGCGCCCGACTGTGTTCTCGGCACGCTCGGCCCTCGCGTCGAGGACGATCTTCGGCTCGGATCGCTTGGCTGCAACCGCGCGGCCCACCTTGTCGCGCCGCGCCTTCGCCTCGCGCCGATCCTGCGCCGAGCGCTGCGCGGCCCGCAGGGCTGCGTTGGCCCGCTCGCTCTCCTCGGCGGCGCGAACACGCTCCGCCTCCCGCGCAGCGGCGAAGGCGGACCAGCCACCACCAAAACTGCGGATGCCGATGGGTGTCAGTTCGACGATCCGATCCATGTTTTCGAGCAGGTGCCGGTCATGGCTGGCGACCAGTACCCCGCCCCGCCAATCGGCGATCAGCGCCGCAATGGCAGCGCGGCCGGAGGGATCGAGGTTGTTGGTCGGCTCATCCAGCAGCAGGAGGTCGGGCGCTTCCAGCCGCAGGCGAGCGATCCCGATGCGCGTGCGTTCTCCACCCGAAAGCGTGCCGATGCGCCGGTCGAGCGGCATGGCGGGCAGGCCGACCGCTGCGAATGCCGCCTCCACGCGCTCTTCGAGCGTCCAGTCCGCCTGGGCGAAATCCTCCTGCGTCCCCTCGCCCGCCAGCACGCGCGTGGTCGCCGCCAGCCGATCCGCCACGCCGAGCGCGCGCGCAATCGTGAACTCGGGTGACAAATCCTGCTGCAGGATGTCGACCGTACCGGTCAGTTGAATGCTGCCTGACGCGGGCTTTCCCGCGCCGCAGATCAGATTGAGCAAGGTCGACTTGCCCGACCCGTTGCGCCCGACGAGGCCGACCCGCTCGGTTCCGACCGAGAGCGTCAGGTCATGGAAAAGCGGGCGTCCGTCAGGCGTGTGTGCAGATAGGGAGTCGAGCGTGAGGAAGGAGGGCATAGGGCACCGTGGCAGGATTCGAGACAAGGCGGTTTGCGTTGTTCGTCCTGTTGATCACGGCACACATCCTTCTCTGGCTTGGGTGTAATTTACGGCGTGGCCAGACGCGACGCAAGCGGTCAGGGCGATATCGCGACCCGTTTTCGCTGTCCTACCCCGACGGCGCGCGTCAGGATCGCGTCGCTCTTTGAAACCGTCGATAGAACCGCAAAATCGCCAAGATGCGCTCCACAGGATTTCTCGCCTATAACACTGTGTCAGGTGTGTCAGGGCTTGGAGCCAAAGGTGCGGTCAGAACGGTGCGGTAGGACCGTAGAACATCGTAACTTCGATGATTCGCGTCACATCCCTTGGCCAGGTCATCGTTACCTCGAGTGTCCAGATCGGGGCGTTGTGCCCATCGGGCCTCAGCGTGAGCTGGTAGCGGGGGAAGACTTCGCCATCACGCGACTAGCGTTCGATCTGCCACACATCGTCGAGGTCAAGCGCCACGAAGGCATCGCGCGGGCCGATGCGTTTCTGCTCGTAGGATGCAGGGGCACCGCTTGAGAGGTCGAAGTAGATCTTCTTGCCCTCTCTCAGCTTCGCCTGTTCCTGGCGCAACGCATCAAGCACACGGCTTGCCTCGGCCGCATCGATGGATCGCAAATGCTGCGCAGGCGCGGCAGGCTGCGATTGCGCATGAAGCACGCCGGGCGCACCAAGCACCCACGCAAGCGCCGCAATCATGCAGAAGCTAAGTGAACGGATGTGCATCCGGCCACCTTGCTCCGCCGTGCTGTCTGACATGTGAGCCCGGCTCAACGGCACGATGCCGCCAAAAACCTAAAACGGAATGTCGTCTTCCAGATCGTCGTAATTGGCGCCGCCGCCCGAGCTACCGCCCGAGTCGCCGCCGGAGCCGCCGCCGCCCTGGTTCCAGCCGCCGCCCTGATCGCCGCCGCCGTAACCGCCGCCCGAGCCACCGCCACGCTGGCCACCGCCTCCGTAGCCGCCGCCGCCGCCGCCCTGGGCACCGTCGAGCATCGTCAGCGTTCCGTCGAAGCCGCGCAGCACCACTTCGGTACTATAGCGGTCCTGACCGTTCTGGTCCTGCCATTTGCGGGTCTGCAGCTTGCCTTCGATGTAGACCTTGCTGCCCTTCTTAAGGAACCGCTCAACCACGTTGACCAGCCCTTCGGAGAAGATCGCGACGGTGTGCCACTCGGTCCGCTCCTGCCGCTCGCCCGTGTTGCGGTCCTTCCACGTCTCGCTGGTCGCGATGCGCAGGTTGGCGACCTTGCCGCCGTTCTGGAAGCTGCGGATTTCCGGGTCCGCGCCCAGATTGCCGATCAGCATGACCTTGTTGAGGCTGCCCGCCATGATTCGTATCCCTTCGTGTGTGTTGCCCGGGCCTATCGAATGGGAGGCATCGGGGCCAGTAGGGAAGGCGCCAATTTGAACAGGCTCGCTACAGCCCCAGCGCCACCGCACTCCAATAGGTGATGCCTGCGAAGATGTAGGCCAGCGCGAACAGGTAGCCGACCATGAACAGCGGCCATTTCCACCCGTTGGTCTCGCGCCGGGCGACCGCGATGGTCGAAAGGCACTGCGGTGCGAAGACGAACCACGCGAGGAAGGCGAGCGCGGTCGGCAGGCTCCAGCGTTGCGACAGCGTGCTGGCGAGGCCTTCTGCCTCTTCCTCCTCGTCGTCGGCATCGATGGCGTAGGTCGTCGCGAGCGATGCGACCGCCACCTCGCGCGCGGCCATCGCGGGGATCAGCGCGAGGCTGATCTCGCGGTTGAAGCCGATCGGTTCGAGGACGACGTTCAGGCCGCCCGCGATCTGGCCTGCGAAGGAGGCGTCGACCTGGCTCTCGCCCGGCTCGGCCTGCGGGAAGCTGAGCAGCAGCCACAGGATCACCGTGGCCGAGAAGATGATCGTGCCCGCCCGGCGCAGGAACACCCACGCGCGCTGCCACAGTCCGATCAGGATGTCGCCGACCGACGGCAACTGGTAACGCGGCAGTTCCATGATGAAGCCGGTCGCCCCGCCCTTGGTCAGCGTGCCCCGCAGGATCAGCGCGACGATAAGCGCGCCGACGATACCCGCCAGATAGAGCGCGAACAGCACGAGGCCCTGAAGCCCGATCCCGCCCCCCACATCGCGCGCGGGGATGAATGCGGCGATGATGACGGCATAGACGGGCAGCCGGGCCGAACAGGTCATCAGCGGCGCGATCAGGATGGTGGTCAGCCGGTCTTTCGGATCGGCGATACTGCGCGTCGCCATGATGCCCGGGATAGCGCAGGCAAAGCTGGACAGCAGCGGAATGAAGCTGCGCCCCGACAGGCCAACGCCCGCCATCAAACGGTCCATCAGGAAGGCGGCCCGTGCCATGTAGCCGGTCGCCTCCATGATCAGGATGAAGAGGAACAGGATCACGATCTGAGGCAGGAACACCACCACCGATCCCACGCCCGCGATAATTCCCTCGGTCAGCAGGTCGCGCAGGAAGCTCTCGGGCATCGCGCCCTCGACCCACGCGCCCAGCCCCCCCGCCGCGCCATCGAGCGCGTCGGTCAGCGGTGCGGCCCAGGCGAACACGGCCTGGAACATGACGAACAGCAGCGCGAGCAGGATCAGCGGGCCGATCCAGGGATTAAGGAGAACGCCATCCAGCCGGTCGCCGATACGGCGCGCCTTGGAGGTCTGGTAGACCGCAGCCTTGGCGATGGTGCGCGCTTCCAGCCGCCGCTCGGTCGCGTCGATCTTCGGGCGATCGGCGAGCGTGCCGATGTCAACGCGTGCAGCCGCGATTGCGGCGGTCAGATCCTCGATCCCGCGACGGCGCACCGCCACGGTCTCGACCACCGGTACGCCGAGCGCCTGCGACAGGATGGTCGAGTCGAGCTTCAGCCCATCACGTTCCGCCATGTCGACCATGTTGAGCGCAACGATGGTCGGCTTGCCGAGCGCCAGCACCTCCTGCGCGAAAACCAGATGCTGTTCGAGGTTGCCGGCGTCGAGCACCAGCACCAGCACATCGGGCTCCGCCTCGCCGGGAAAATCGCCCTGCACAACCTTGCGGGTCACTTCTTCGTCGGGGCTCGATGCATCGAAGGCATAGGCCCCGGGAAGGTCGATCACCTCGGCTTGCGTACCGTCGGGCAGCGCGAGCACGCCCGCCACGCGCTCCACCGTAACGCCGGGATAGTTGGCGATCTTCTGGCGTGCGCCGGTCAGCTTGTTGAACAACGCGCTCTTGCCCGAGTTGGGGTTGCCGAGCAGCGCAACGCGGAAATTCTCGGTCATGCTACGCGTCCATGTCCGGTTCGAGCGAAATCGCGGAGGCCTGGCTCTTGCGCAGCGCGACCGTCATCCGGCCGATCGACACTGCAACCGGATCGCGTCCGCCGAAGACGCCGTGATGCGCCATACGCACCTCGACGCCGGTATCGAAGCCGAGCGCGCGCATCCGCTTCGCATCGGCCGTCGGCAGTGCATTCCAATCGATGGCGGAAATCCGGCCTGTCCTGCCGGGTTCAAGGCTTTCGAGCGTCATGGCGCGCGCTTCTGGCAAAGCGCAGCCCTAGATGCAACTGATTATCAATAATCTTAGGGGATCAGTTCGCGGGATAGCGCAGGCGGCCGAGCATGCGTGCCGGGCTGAACCTTTCGCGCTCCCCGCTGCCAAGCCATTGGGCCTTGGCCTTTTCGAACTGCATGACGTTCTCGATCCGCCGGTCGAGGAAAGCTCGGGTTTCCGCCTTGTCCTCGCTCTCGTCGTCGAGCCAGACCAGCAAGGTGGCGCTGTAGAGCGACGAGAGGATCGCCCGCTTGGTATAGTGGTTGTAATCGGTCGCGGTGTCACCGGCGAGCCGCCACATGATGTCGGCACTCTGCCACGCCCCGCGCAGCGAAGCGCGGACGTTTTGCGGCATGGAGCCAATCGCCAGCGCCCGCCGCATCGCCTCTTCCTGACCTGCAACGGCATCCAGCCGATAGAGCACCAGGTCGCGGATTTTCTCGCGAATTTTGCGCGTCGCCAGCACTTCTTGCGGAAGGTCGCGCGCCATCGCTGCGTCGATCGATTCGATCCACGCCGTGACCATCACCATCGCGTCGGTCTGGCGTCCCTTGCGCTTGAAGGCGAGCCTGGCCAGCGCCGGGTCGACGCCCTCCATCTCCGCCGCAGCGACCAGCGCAGTCTCGGTCCAGCCGTCGAAGATCGCCGAATCGGCGATTGCAGGGGCAAGCGCGAGGCGCAGCTCGTCCAGCGTGAGGTCGGTGGGGTTATCGATCATCGCGTCTTTCTCGTACCTGGAAAAGCCGGCGTTCCTAAAGGCTCGGGCCGTATTGCTGGGCGGCGTCTTCGCCCTGCTTCGCCTCGCCATCGGCAAATTCTTCGGAGAGCCGACGCTCGCCGATCAGCTCTACATAATCGCGGGCCGAGCGCCCTGAATTGTCGGTCCGGTCGGGGTCGGCGCCGTGTTTCAGCAGGACGCGCACCAACGGCACATCGCGACGATGGACCGCAAATATCAGAGGCGTTTCGCCCGTGACCGACAGCGGATCGACGTCCGCACCCGCTTCCAGCAATTCGGTGACCCCTTCGATATGGCCAATGCGGGTCGCCAGCATCAGCGGCGTCACGCCTTCCTTGTTCGCAAGATTGGGATTGGCACCATTATTGATGAGGAATCGAATCCACGTCGCTTCCCGACGCGCCGTCACGATATGCAGCGCGGTGTCGCCGGTGCTGAACTCGCGCGAATTGATCAGCGTGTTGCTGGCCGATTCCTTGACGATCTGCGTCACTGCGGAGCCATCGCCATCGCGCACGGCCTTGAGAAATTTCGTACCTTCGGAAGGCAGCCCGCTCTGCGCGAAAGTCGCGCTGCCCAGTGCAACCAGAGAGAGTAAGGCCACACGGGCCCCATTGCGGAAAAACGGCAGCGACACCTTATGCACTCCTGTTAAAAGCCTGTTATGGGCTGGCTATAGGCCCTAGTTTGTAGGGCCACGCCCTTCTCGACCCCCCAATTAGCAGACGCTGAACCCGATTGCCATGACCGCACTTTACCGCTGCCTGCCTCTTTTCGCCACGCTCGCGCTGGGGCTTGCCGCCTGTTCGTCGGGCGAGCCGAATTCCGGCTCCCCGCCGCTGGAAGGCGCTGCTCTCGGCGGCGATTTCACACTGACCGGCGAAACCGGAGCGCCGGTCAGCTTCAGCGATTTCGAAGGGCAGTATCGCACGATCTATTTCGGCTACACCTTCTGTCCCGACGTATGCCCGGTCGACGTGCAACGCGCGATGGGCGGATTGAAGCAATTCGAGGAATCCCATCCCGAACGCGCGGCGAAGATTCAGCCGCTGTTCGTCAGCGTCGATCCCGATCGCGACACACCTGCAACACTCACCGAATTCACCGACGCCTTCCATCCCCGGCTGATCGGGATGACCGGCGGCAAGGAACAACTCGACAAGATCGTCCGCGATTTCGGCGGCACCTATCAGATCGGCGAGAAGAGCGAGGGTGGCGGCTACCTCGTTCAGCATACCAATATCACGTTTCTCTTCGGCCCCGACGGCGAGCCTATCGCGATGCTGCCGACCGACGAAGGACCTGAAGCGGTCGCCGCGGAGCTGAACAAATGGGTGCGATGAGGGAGCGGTTCTGGGAACGCCCGCTGAGCGAGCTGACCCAGGCCGAGTGGGAGGCACTGTGCGACGGTTGCGGCCGATGCTGCCTCCACAAGCTGGAGGACGAGGACACTGGCGAGATCGCGGAAACGAATGTTGCGTGCCGTCTGCTCGATTGTTCGACCGCGCGGTGCCGCGACTATGCCAACCGCAAGACCTACGTGCCCGATTGCCTGCAACTCACCCGCTCGCTGGTCGACAAGCTGCCGTGGCTGCCTGAAACCTGCGCCTATCGCCGCCGGGCCGAGGGACGCCGGTTGCCTCGGTGGCACTATCTGCTCACCGGATCGCGCGAGGATGTCCATCACGAGGGCGCCGGGATCGCGGGGCGCGTCATTTCCGAGACCGCAGCCGGACCGCTCGAACATCACATCGTCGAGTGGCCCGAATGATCGACTGGTTGCGCGAACCCGCCGATCCGGTGGTCGCGCTGGCCGGTGGCGACCTTCCGCTCGTCATCCGGCGGCATCCGCGCGCCACCCGCATGACCCTGCGGTTGGCCGATGATGGCGAGAGCGTACGGGTCACGCTGCCGCGCTGGGGCACCACCCGCGAAGCATTGAAGTTCGCGCAATCGCGTGCCGACTGGCTGGAAATACAGCGCGCGAAAAAGCCTGCCCGTGCCGAGCCGGTGCCGGGCGGCTCGCTGAGCTTCAGGGGTCGCGCCCTTGCCATCGACTGGTGCGAAAGCCGTCCGCGCCGGGTTCTCGCCAGCGACAATGCAATCCGGCTCGGCGGACCTCGCGAAACGCTGACCCCGCGCCTCAAGCGCTGGCTGCAGGGCGAAGCTCGAGAACTCTTCGCTGAGGACCTCGCCTTCTACGCGGGCCGTGCCGGGCTTTCCACGCCCGACTTCTCGCTCTCCGGCGCGCGGCGACGCTGGGGCAGCTGTTCGTCCAACGGCACCGTCAGGCTCAATTGGCGGCTGGTGATGGCACCCGACCACGTGCGCCGCTCGGTCGTCGCGCATGAGACCGCCCACCGAGTGCATTTCGACCATTCCCCGGCCTTTCACGCTCTGCTGGCCGATTTGTTCGAAGGCGACCTTCCGCACGCCGAAGCCTGGCTAAAAGCCAATGGGCCGGGCCTGTTCGCCTCATTCGACTAGATCCCCTGAAATATCCGGACTGGCGAGGTTAAGCCGGTGCGCTTATGTTGGGGTCATGCGTATCAGCCCCAAATACGATGTCGCCGGTGGCCTTGGCGACTTCTGGAACGAGATCCGGCGACCCCAGCCATATCGCATTCCAATCATTCTGGCCTCCTGCGCGTTCCCTGCATTCTTCCTGTATTTCTTCGCGCAGGAGCGCGTCTACGCGCCGCCAGAAACGCCCGACATCGTCTACATAACCACCTTCGCGCCCGACCGGACCGATGCCGAGATCGTCGCTTCGAACCTCGAAAACCAGGAACGCAAGGAAGCGCGCCAACGGCTGCTGGATGCACGGCTTGAGAAACGGCGCGAGATGTACCGCGCACTCGGCCAGGCGACCGGGATCGACACCGACAAGATGGAAGCCGAAATCGCGGCCGAGGAAGCGCGCGAAGCGGCCGAACGGGAAAGGCGAATCGAGCAGGCGACGGGCGGATCGGTCGACGGCAGCGCCGATGACCGCAGCGAGTGACGCGCGCTGGCTGGCCGCCGCCGCGCGTCTTGCGCTGAAGGGCCGTCCCACCAGCAATCCTAATCCGGCGGTCGGCTGCATCATCGTGAAAGACGGCCGCGTCGTCGGGCGCGGCTGGACGCAGGCGGGCGGACGTCCCCATGCCGAAGCAATGGCGCTCGACATGGCGGGCGAGGCAGCGCGCGGTGCCGACGTTTACGCCACTCTCGAACCCTGCGCGCATCGCTCGCCGCGCGGGCCATCTTGCGCAGACCGACTGGTCGAGGCGGGGGTCGCGCGGCTGATCGCAGGCGTGGTCGACCCCGATGGTCGCACTGCGGGACTGGGGCTGGAGCGGCTGCGCAAGGCGGGGATCGATGCGCAGGCGATCGCTTGCCCGCACAGCGCAGCCAGCCTCGCGGGATACCTGACCCGCCAGCGCCATGGCCGTCCCCATGTCACGCTCAAGCTCGCCATGTCGCTCGACGGGTGCATCGCGCTGGCCGATGGCACCAGCCAGTGGATCACCGGCGAGGCATCGCGCGCGCATGTCCATTCCCGCAGGGCTCTTGCCGATGCGATCCTCGTCGGCGGAGGGACCTGGCGGACCGACAACCCGCGCCTCGATGTCCGGCTCCCGGGTCTGGACCGCCGCAACCCTGAGCGATGGGTGCTGACCACGCAAGCCATCGAGGGCGTGCAGACCATCGCCGCGCCCGCCGACATTACCCGCATCCCGGCGCAATACCTTTATGTGGAAGGCGGCGCGCAGACCGCTGCGAGCTTCCTTGCCGAAGACCTGGTTGACCGGCTGGAGATCTACCGCGCCCCGATCCTGATCGGCGATGGCCTGCGCGCAATTGGCGGGCTGGGCCTCGCCGAGCTTGCGCGAGCGCATGATCGCTGGCAGCCGGTCGAGCGACGCAGCCTCGGCCCCGACAGCTTCGAGGCGTTCGAGCGCTCGCGGCAGGGAGATTAGCATGTTCACCGGTATCGTATCCGCCATCGGCACCATCTCGGCGACCGAGCAGCGCGGCGACCGGCGCGTTACCATCGCCTGTCCATACGACCCCGAAACCATCGCCATCGGCGCCTCGATCGCCTGTTCCGGCGTGTGCCTGACCGTAGTCGACCGGGGAGGCAAAGCAGGCGATTCGTGGTTCGCGGTGGATGTCTCGGGCGAGACCGTGTCGCGCAGCGCACCCGACATGTGGGCCGATGGGCGCCGCCTCAACCTGGAACGCGCGCTGAAGCTCGGCGACGAGCTGGGTGGCCACATCGTCACCGGCCACGTCGATTGCGTGGGCGAGGTGGTGTCCGCGCGCAGCGACGGCGATTCGACCCGCCTAACGATCCGCGCCCCCGCCGAATTCGCGCCGTTCATCGCGGCCAAGGGGTCGATCACGGTCGACGGCGTGTCGCTGACGGTCAACGCGGTCGACGACCTTTCCGACGGCAGCTGCACCTTCGCGCTCAACATCATCCCGCATACCGGCGAGGTGACGTCGCTCGGCGCGCTCGGAACGGGCGACAAGGTCAACCTCGAGATCGACGTGCTGGCGCGTTACCTGAAACGGATGCAGGCTCTGGCGGGCTGACAGGGGGAAACGATCGATGACCTATCTGGTGTTGCTGGCGCTGGCGCTGTTCATGCGGTTCGGACCGGACATCCCTTTTCGAAGGATGCTCACCAGACATCTCGTCGAGCGCCCGATCGCTTTCTTGGTGTCGCACGAGCGGCACCAGTACATCTTCTGGTTGATCGCCACGGCCATGCTGCTGCTTGGTGGCGAGGCGATCCTGATCTTCGGACCGGAACTGATCCTGGTCTACGCCGCCGATCTTGCGCTGTATGTCGACGTTGTGGTGATTGCCGCGGCCTCCGCCTCGTGGAACCGGGCGCATGGGGTGCTGACCCGTCTGCGATCCGGCTTCGGTCGAACGCGCAAGGTCCGGCGCGGCGGCAACGGCGCGGCGCGATCAAAACGCTCGCAGCGCGCGCCCGCCAGGCTCACCAAAGCGAACGACGACGATAGCGACGGACCGGATGCCGGCTTTGCGGAGCGCTTCGCGATCGCGGCCTGACACACCTGACACAGTGTCCAAGGGGCAAAAACCGCCCGGGCCATATCCGGGTGGAATCAGGGCTATTCGACGGTGTGAAAGAGCGACCCGCAGCCTAGCGTCGAGAACCAGCGTAGGACAGTCGCGGCACCGCCCTCTCCGTACTGCGGATCAGGCGCGAGCCTTCTCGCCTTGCCTCAGGGTCAGTACCTCCACCCCGTTCGCCGTCACCGCCACCGTATGCTCGAACTGAGCGGAGAGCTTTCCGTCTTTCGTCACGACCGTCCAGCCATCGTCGCGGGTGACGGTTTTCGCGCGGCCCAGATTGACCATTGGCTCGATGGTGAAGGTCATCCCTTCGCGCAGACGCAGGCCGGTGCCCGGGCGACCGTGGTTGAGCACCTGCGGCTCCTCGTGCATTTCACGCCCGATGCCGTGGCCGCAATATTCGCGGACGACCGAGCAGCCATGCTTCTTGGCATGTTTCTCGATCGCGAAACCGATATCGCCCAGATGCGCGCCGGGCCTGACCTTGCGGATGCCAGCCCACATTGCTTCCTGTGCGATCCGCGCGATACGCCGCGCATGCGGCGGCGCGTCCCCGACAATGTAGGTTTTGCTGGAATCGGCGATGAAGCCACCTTTCTCCAGCGTGATGTCGAGGTTGATGATGTCGCCATCCTGCACGATCACATCCGGCGACGGTACACCGTGACAGACGACTTCGTTGATCGAGCAGTTGAGCACGTATTCGTAGCCGTACTGCCCCTTGCTGGCAGGTCTCGCGGAGAGGTCCTCGCGGATGAAACGTTCGACCAGATCATTGATCTGCATGGTCGAGAGCCCCGCGAGATCGAGCGTGTCGAGCATCTCGAACACCGAGGCGAGCAGACGCCCGGACACGCGCATCAGCGCAAGCTCTTCGGAGGTCTTGACCATCTCAGGCAGCCGCGCGCGTTGCGCTGTCGTCTTCGCTGGCACCCTCGCTCGCCAACGCAAGCTGCTGCCTGACGATATCGTTGAACGACAGCGTCGGATTGGCTTCAGCGAGCCGCCCGATCTTCATCCAGAACTCTGCCTGCGCATTGATCGAACGGCACATAACCGCGCTGGCCTGGCGGACCTGCTCGTGGAGTTCGTCGTCGATCTTGACCAGACCCATTCCTCAACCTTTATACGAATCATATATAAAGCACGTATAGGTCGACAATCGCTGCTGTCCAGCGCGGCAAGAAATCATCTTGCCAGCGTAAAAAATGCAGGATGGCGGAACGGACGGCCCCTAATCGCCGAGCGATTCACGGCCCAGCGGCCCGCTCGCGAAATCCTCGCGGGTGATCGCATACACAACGTGCAGCACCCGCTTGCCTTGATATTTGGCCAGATCGGTGCGCCGCGTCTGTCGCGCGCCGATTTTCTCGAGCGCGATGCGGCTGCGCCAGTTCGACTCTCCGACGCGGAAATCGATCCGATCGACGCTCTTGAGCGCGTGGCCGACCATCAGCCGCTTGATCTCGCGATTTGCCCCCTTCCCCCAGTAATTCGGGGAGAGAAACGTCCAACCGATTTCGACCGAGCTCTGCTCTTCCTCGTCGTCCTCGGCGCTCTTCAGCGCCTGGAACCGCGACGAGCCGATGATGTCGCCCTTTCGCGTGTCGATGATCGCCAGCGCGCCGCCCTTGGCCAACGCATCGTCGAAGAATTCCCGGAAAACCTCGGCACGCCAGCGATCGTGCATGGGATGCTGTTCCCATACTGCCGGATTCGAAGCGACGGCATAAAGCGCGGCCCAGTCCTCGCCAGCAAGGGGACGTAGCAGATACCGCTCCCCTTCAAGGACCGGCTGCCGGTCCATGTCAGGCGGCGACGTCCGCCAGTGCGGCGATGAACTTGTCGATATTGCCCTTGGTCAGCCCGGCGATGTTGATGCGCCCGGAGCCTGCCATGTAGACGCCGTGATCGGTCTTCAGACGACCGATCTGGTCCTTGTTCAGCGGCAGCATCGCGAACAGGCCGTTCTGCTCCTCCAGATGCGCCAGCGGCACGCCCTCGACCTTGTTGTCCGCCCCGGCGAGATACGCGCGGACCCAGCGAAGCCGCTTGCGCATCGATTCCAGCTCGGTGAGCCACGTCTTGCGCAAGCCCTCGTCGCTCAGGACGATCCGCACCGTGGCGGCGCCGTGATCGGGCGGCATCGACCAGTTTGCGCGTGCCAGAGCGGCGGCGTTGGACAATGCGGGGCCCATGTCGTCGGCTTTGGCGACCTTGATATAGAATGCCCCCACGCGGTCGCGATAGAGGCCGAAATTCTTGTCGCAGCTATAGGCGACCAGTGCGTAGGGGACCTTGGCCAACACCTTGCGCAGGCCGGCCGCGTCTTCCTCCAGCCCTTCGCCAAGACCCTGATACGCACTGTCGATGATCGGCAGCACGGGGCTTGTGGAGAGTGCATCGGCAATCGCGTCCCACTGCTCTGCCGAATAGTCGACGCCGGTGGGATTGTGGCAGCATGCGTGGATCAGCACCGCATCGCCCTCGCCCCCGGCCCGGATGACCTCCAGCAGGGCGTCGATATCGGCCGAGCCATCGTCGTTCGAATGCGAGAAGGTCACGGCCTCCAGCCCGACATCCTCGATGATCGGAACGTGGTTGGGCCAGCTCGGCGCACCGAGGTGCACGCGGGTGACGCCCGCCAGCTCGGCCAGTGCCACGGCGAGGCGCACGGCACCCGTACCACCGGGCGTCTGCAGCCCGTCGATCAGGTCGCCGGTGTCGGCGTCGGCCCCGAAGACGATCGGCATAAGGGCCTTTACGAAGCCCTTGTCACCCTCGGGCCCGAGATAGCTTTTGCTGTCCTGCTCATCGAGCAAGCGGCGTTCGCCGCCCTTCACCGCTTCGAACACCGGGGTCGCGCCATCATCGGTGCGGTACACGCCGACGCCGAGGTCGATCTTGTCTGCACGCTCATCGGCGGCGAATTGCGAGATCAGCGCGAGCAGCGCGTCGGGCGGAGTGTCTTGCAGGCGATCGAGCATGCCCGCCCCATGCTATCGCACGCGCACGACCGCAACCGATTTTATCGCCGTGGCGCGGCCTAGAAGGGTAACCAGCGGTGCTCCTTGGAGAACTTCATGTAACCGGCATTGATGCCCAGCCGCAGCCCGGCACCCATGCGGATCGGGATCAGCACCTTGTCGCCCTTCCGCAGATAGCTCGCGGTCACCCCGCCGACGAGATAGGCCTGTCCCTCGCCAGACGGGAAGCGCGCGAACAGTTCTTCGGTGTCGAACAGGTTGTAGACCAGCACGAAGGTCTTGCCGCCGTTTGCACCCACATCGAAGCCGATCGAGGGGCCGGTCCAGTACACCGGGCGCTGCCCTTCGATCTTGTGGTACAGCGTGCCCGAGCCATAGCGCGCGCCGACGATGAACGCGCCGCTCGCCTCGCGACCGATGATATAGCCGTTGGGCGTGCCCTGATCGGCCAGCACGCGCTCGATCAGCCGCGCGATGTCCTCCGCATTCTCCCCGAAAAAGTCCTGCGCCGCGCCGATCAGATCATCATCCTGCCAGGTTTCGGCGCTGGCTGCGGGGCTAGCGGGCACAGCGGAATTGTTCTGGGAATACGCCTGCGGCTGGTCGGCAGCCGACGCGTCTGTCTCCGGCGAAAGGTCCGTCCAGGCGGAAACCCCCGATTGCTGCTCCGATTGCGCGGGCGCTTGCGGCTGAGATTGCGGCTGTGTCGCCGGGGTGCCGTAGACCGACGGCTCGCCGGGATTCTCCACGAGGTCCCCGTCGATCGCTTCGTTGGGATCGACCTGCTCGATCGGTTGGGCGGCGAGCGGTGTCGCCACCATCGCGGCGATCGCGGCGAACAGTGCGACAAGGCGTCGGGTGCTAATTGTGCGGGCCATGGCCTGCGCTCCTCTTACATCGCGAAGAATTCCACTTACGACCGGGGCGTAGCCTGAATAGCATGAACCTCGCGCATCAAGGTGCGAGGCGGCGAGGCGAATCGAAAACAAGGCGAGACGAGTCGTGCGCTGCGGATCCGACGCCCAAATGCGCAGGGCACAGATTGTATGGCACGCGCCCCTTGTGCCGCACCACCACGCTGGCTATAGCGCGCCGCTCTCGGGCCGCAGTTAGCCAGCGGGCCGTGTGCGGAGACGTGGGTGAGTGGCTGAAACCAGCTCCCTGCTAAGGAGCCATACCTCTATCGGGGTATCGAGGGTTCGAATCCCTCCGTCTCCGCCATTTTTCTGCGAATATAAGTGGTCTATTGCGGCTCTGCTTGGCAAAACCCGGTCCCGGCCATCTTACCGTCGGCTTGACCATATTCGGGTGCATGGCCGGTATTGACCAGAAAGGCCTGCCGAAAGGCGTCTCGAGGAGACCGCGCTTCGACTAGCGTGAGGTCGGCCGGCCTTTTGAAGGCCGCCGCATGACAGTCTTCCGCCTCAGCTCTGTATTCCTACGATGCCCGGCAAGCGGTGGCGGCAAGGTTCCGCCATCGCGAAGCCTCCACGCCACAACACGTGGCGCATGGATGGTGGTTCAGTTTGTCGACGGGCCACGGAACCAGCGCGTCGAACCTCGGGGACACGGGCCGGGCCGGAACGATCTCCGGCTCCGGCCCAGAGCCCAGAACCTAGAACCTAGAACGAGAAGGTCAGGTCGCTGTACCCGAAATGGGTGGCGCCGGTCTGTGGTGAACCGGGCACCTCCTGGAAGAACCTGCCTTTGTCGAGAATTGCGCCTCCAAGTTCGAGGCGCACGAGCCCCGGCACCAGCCAATAGCGGATCCGCGCTTCCACCTGGTTGCCGCCGTCACGGCCTGCGTTGCCCGAGGGATCGCGCAGCTTCGTGTTGGCGAACGTATCGGTCGCCGAATCCAGCCAGGCGTGGCGGTAGCCGAGGAAGCCCTGCAGGCGTTTGCTGGGCTTGGCAGCGATCTTGGCGCCCACACTGCGGATATTCGAGCGGCCGAAGGGGCCATACAGCTCGGTCGGACCCCATTCACCGCGGCGCGGTCCGAACAGAGGATCGAAGCGGTTGTAATCCGAGGTGTCGGCATCATCGCCGCTGGCAATATCGAAGAAGGCCGAAATGCGCGGCGACCAGGCGCTTGCGAAACTATAGCCAAGTTCGGCATGCGCCGTATAGGCGTCGACGTCTACCTGCGGCGCATTGGCATCCTTCGAGGTGCGGATATTGCCACCCTGGTAGGCGAATTCGAATTCGGCATCCCAACTGCCGGCTTCATCGGGACGGTAGAAGCGCACGCCAGGGGTTACCAGGTGGCGATTCACCGTGGCCTTGTCGGCGCGATCATCCTCGTCGAGGACATAGACGTAAACTTCGCCGGTGAACGGACCGATCAGCGCGCGGCGCGAAAAGATGCCCCCCCAAAACTCCAGATCCCACGATTCCCTGTCCCATTCGACCTTGTTGTCGAGCAGGCTGGCCTTGTCCGTGGGCAGGCGCTGTTGCGGAAGCGTGTAGAAGACCGTCAGATTGCTGCCGTCCGCCGTTTCTCTGTCGAAACGCACGCCGGTGAAGGCATTGGCAGCGGTGCGGAAACCGGGGTCGCCAACCAGCCGCTTCGAACCAAGGTTGAGCACGAAGCGCCCGCCCGTAATGCTTGCGGTCTCGCCGATATTCGCAGATGCGTAGAGCTGCACCAGTTCAAGGGCATTGATCGAGGATGCCGAAAGCGGTGTATCCGCATCGTTGAGATAGGCGCGCGCATCGCGCAGTTCGCCACCCAAAGTTACAGGCCCGGCGTCATATTCCGCCCGAATGCTGCCACGGATGGTGACTGCCTCGTCGCTATCCGGCGCGTTGGAGCGGAAGCCGTTGTCATAGGTCTGGTAGCGAAAACGCAGATCGCCTTCGATCGAGAAATCATCCGACCCAATCGTATCCTGCAGGCTGAATGGGGTATCCTCTTGCGCGGTGGCGGGCGTCGCGGCGAGCGCGATGCCGCCAGCCAATGCCATCCAAGAAGGTGCGCTTGCGTGAAATTTTGCTTTGCTCATGTCCTGTCGGCAGACATTCCTCGGGCTTGAGGTGCCTCGCCATCTCCTTCCTGTCTTCGATTTTTTCTTGGGAATGCAGCGCGTGAAGGCGCCTGGTCGTTCAGGCGACCAATGTCAGATTGCTGCTTGTCGCAATTCGGGCCGGTCGGTCGGGAAGCCCCGCACCATGATGCGCCTCCGCCGTTAGCTGGAACCGGGCAACCAGTTCCGAAAGCGTGTCTGCCGCATTGGCCAGATTATGTGCTGCTGCGCTGGTTTCCTCGACCATGGCAGCATTCTGCTGGGTCATCTGGTCCATCGACAGCATGGTTTCGTTCGTTCGTGTCAGCTCACCCGATTGCTTGGCGGACGCCTGGCTGATGTGATTGACCATCTCGGTCACGGAACCGACGCGCTCGATAATCCGATCGAGGGCTTGGCCAGTCTCGCTGACCATCTCGACGCCTGCGGCAACTTCCTTCGTACTGTTCTCGATCAGCACGCGAATATCCTGCGCTGCTTCAGCGGAACGCTGGGCAAGCTGGCGCACTTCTTCCGCGACCACCGCAAAAGCCTTGCCGACCTCGCCGGCACGGGCCGCCTCGACTGCGGCATTGAGCGCAAGCAGGTTCGTCTGAAAAGCGATGCCATCGATGGTCATGATGATGCTGGCGATTTCCGAGGTCGATTTCTCGATCTTGTCCATTGCGGTGACCGCCTGGCTTACGATCTGGCCACCCTGGCGCGCCTCCTTCACGGCCTGCTCGACACCGCGATTGGCGTCTGCAGAGACTTGTGTGGTATCGCGCAATCCCTCGGAAATGGCCGTCACGGTTTCGGTTGCCGTGCTGAGTTCGCCGGCGCTGCGCTCGGTCCGCTTCGCAAGATCGTCCGATGCCTGGCTGATCTCGACCGAGCCGGTCCGGATATCCCGAGCCGAGGCGTTTACGGATTCGATGGCTTCGCGAAGCTGGCTCAACGTCCGGTTGAAGTCGGTACGCAGTTCGACATAACTCGCGCCGAGCTCGGGAAGGTCGGCGCTGAGATCGCCATCGGCCATTCGCTGGAGCCGATCGCTGACCAGTTCGACCATCCGCTTCATCTCGGCGTCGGATTGTACCTTTTCCTTGGTCGTATCGCGCAGCCGCTCAGCCGCACGCGCAAGTTCGCCCAGTTCGTCGGTCCGCTCGACATGGTCGACCTCGATATCGAGTTCGCCCGATTCGATCGCGGCGATGCTCTGACGCACGCTCCCGAGTTCGCCGACGATTGCGTTGCGGATCGCACGAGCCATGAAGAAGGATACCAGGCCGGCCAAAACCGCAATGAGCGCGGTGATTATCATGACGGATTTGGCGAGTGCGTGCTGTTCGATGGAGAACTCGCTGGCGCGCAGAATTGCGGGATCGCGGATCGCCTCGATAGCCGTGTCGACTTCGTTGCCGGAATCGACGATGCGCGCGACCGCAGCGGTCCCGGGCGTGCCGTCGGCAACAGCCTCGCTCACTGTCCGCTCATACGCGTCCAGGGTCCGCCCGACGACGTCGGCAAGCGGCAAGTCTTCGGCTTCCATCTTCTCGCGCGTATCTTCGAGCGAGGTACGCATGTCTGCCAGATTGCTTTCGTAATTGCTCTCGGTTTCAGGGCTCAGCATAAGCGCGTGCCGGAAAGCGTCGCGCTCAAGCGAGGCGAAGTCTTTTTCGAGCAGCGCGGAGTACAGCGCGACCTCGTTCATCTCATCCGCTCTGCCGAGCATGTCGCGGCTGATGATCGAACCGCCAACCACGGTTGTAATGATCGCGACGCTCAGCAAACCGGCCGCAACCGCCTGAAGATTCAATCGACGGCTTATTGAGAGCTTTGCCAACCAGCCGCGAGACCTCTGGGTACGTTCTGTCACAATCATCCAATCTGCGCTTTTTAAAATATAGGGCGATTATTGCCTTATAGAGCCATCGCGATTGGCATGGCGGCGGACAGCCGGAAAAACTGCTGCGTGAGGGGACGCCGACGGGGGTTTGGGGTCGAAAGCGTGCCTTATTTATCCAATATAATGAGGGACTTGATAATATAGATCGAAGCGCTCCGTCTCTGCCGCCGCCGCTGCCGCCGGGCTTCGCGCTTCAGCACCCAAACGATGTCTGCGACGTTCTCTTTCATTGACCGACGTCGAACGTCATCCCTGCGCAAGTGGGGACGCGGGCACCGGTGCACGAGCTGTGATACGTTTCGATGAACGGCCCCTCGCGTAGCCACGCAGGTAACTGCGATGATACGGCAGATGCCGACGATGGCTGGGCCGGTATCGTCCAGCCCCCACACCCCCGTTCAGCGCCCTTGGCGCGCTCGCGGCGCGGACCCGCTCAGGGGCTCGCAAGCGGTCATCGTTTCGCGACCGGCCGAAACAATCGCGCTTCGAACTTTTTTAGGTTATCAACGGACTACAACCACCTGGAATATTTCTCTAATCTATCGGATGAGATGCAGCAGAAACAGTCAAACGAGCGCGCTGCCACAGGGCAGGACAAGGTCCCTCCACGGCTGCTTCGCGATTTGGCAATTCTGGCGCTTGGATATCTCGCTGCCGGATATCTCGGCATCTGGCTTGCCGTACCGCCGGGCTATGCGACCATTATCTGGCCGGCATCGGGGGTTGCTCTTTGTGCCCTTCTTATCCGTGGCGACCGATTGTGGCCCGGTATCTGGCTGGGTTCTTTCTTTCTCAACATAAGAACGGTCTTCGAAGGCCCGTTCGATTTCCAGCAAGAGTTGCCGGTCCTGGCAGTGGGGGTTGCAATAGCCTTCGGGGCCAGCCTGCAAGACGCCTTCTGGCCGCCCGGCAACCTTGCCGCTGCGGTGACCGGACGATCGATCAGGGCCATCAGAGACCGGATCGAATAGGGTTTCTCGAGCGCCCCCAGGACGCTCAATCCAGCGTCCCGCGCGCACCGCACCGCGGCCCGAATTATCCGTTCCTCATGGCCGCTGGCCACGATCAAATGCGGCTGATGCTTCTCCTGGGCAAGCCTTCTGATGACCTGAAATCCGTCCCCGTTCGGCATGCTCAGGTCGAGGAGAAGGACGTCCGGTTCGCGACCGTCCGGCCCCGCGAGGCGCTCGGGGCAGGTCGCCCACGAGCAAATATAGCCGGCGGCATGCAACGCATCGGAGATTTCGGAGCAGATCTCCTCATCGTCGTCTATGATGTGCAGTACCGGCTTAGCCATCCGTCACTTCCATTGGCCTACCCTTGCGGGCCGCATCCGGGGTGACAACGACGAATTTGGGGAAGTCGATCGTTACGATCGCGCCACGTTCGGGCAGTTCTCGCGACGCGATCGCGATCTTGCCGCCGATTTCCATGATGATCTGGCGCGAGATATAGAGGCCAAGGCCCGTACCGCGATCGGAATCCTTGGTGGTTGCGAAAGCGTCGAATGCATTCTCGGAATGGGTCAGTGAAACACCGGTGCCGTTGTCCCTGATGCTGATCCGCAGCCCACCGTCGACATAGGAAACGCCGATGGCGATCGCTCCTGTCAACGAGTTTTCACCGTTCTCGCGGCGTGTCGCGATGGAATCGACCGAGTTCTGGATCGCGTTGACCATCACCTGCTCGAGCCCCACCCGTGGCGCAAGCAGCGATGGCGCTGGACCGTCCGGCATCGTGACCTGCACGCCCACATCGTGTTGAACAAGCAGCGGCCGCATGAAAGACAGCGTGGCTCCGATCGCATCGCCCAGATCGAGCGGCTCCGGGTCGCTATCCTCGATCCGGGTATAGCGTGAAATGCGCGCGATGATGTCCCGCGCCCGGTCCACCTGCTCGCTGATCCGGTCCAGCTTGCCACGCGCACGGGTCACGCCATCGTCGTCTTCCTGATCGAGCAATAGACGCCCGTTCTCCGCGCACAGCGAAATGGTAAAGAGCGGTTGCTTGAGTTCGTGGCTGAGCGCCGACGCCATGCCGCCCAGCTCTGTCAGTCGCGCCTGCTGAAGCATGCGGTTCTGGGCCAGCTTCGACTGGCGAAGGCGCACCATCCAGCCCGAACGCCACTTGCCCGGGCCACGCAGATCGCGAGCGACGAGCAGGTACCAGTCTTTCTTGTCGTCTCCTGCCAACCGGAACTCGATGAATGTTTCGGCCGCGTTGCGCATTTCGGCGAACACCATGCAGTCGTTCGGATGCACCTTTTCGGACCGGTCCTGGGCCACGCGATCGAGACTGACGTCCTGGAAATGCAGAGTGGACGTCTCTGCATCGAAGAAAATGTTCGCGGCGAGACTGAGATCCATCTCGGTCTTGAGTTCCTCGACGGCGCTGGCGATCCGAGCGCGCTCTTCCACGAGCCCCGCGAAGCTGTTGTTCGCGGCCACAATCGCGGCGATCGGGCGATCGAACTCGGTAAAGGCGAGCTCTCCCGGCGCGGACAGGCCGGGACGACCAAACCCTTCGGCCACATCTTTCCACGCGCGCAGCGATCGGTTGAGCGCCCGCGTGAGGAACAGCTGCAACAGGATGGCGAAAGCGAGCAACACGCCCGGGGCAATCATCTGCACCAGCACGCCGCGATAGGCCTGTTCCGCCAGCGGCCGGGTCGAAAACAGGTAGTAATAATCGCCGCCCGCGATTTCGGTCTGGGCAAGCTGGCAGGCCGAAACCCAATAGGCGAAGGTGTTGCGATCATTCGGGCCGGTGACCTGCGAGCCGTCGTCGATCCGTTCGCAACCGAACTGGGCCATCGCAGCGGGCGAGCGCAGGCTGCTCTCTTGCTCCGAAATCAGCACCTTCTGGCGAGTGATCCCCGCATGGGTCAATTCGGCCAGCCCAAGGAAAGGCTCCTCGCGAAAAATCCCCCGCCCGATCCGCAGATCGACCTGCAGGCCTGTCTCTGCCTGAAATGCCCTGAAATCCTGCGGAAATTTCTGAACGCTCCCGACAAAAAGGACAAGCGCGGAGGTAAGGACGATGAGCATGATCGAGGCAGGCAGCAGCTCGGAAAGGCTGAAGGTCCGCTGTCTCGAAACACGACCGGCACGAAGATTCACCGCCAGCAGCGACATGGCCAGATCGACCAGCGCCGCCATCAGCGCCTCGTTGATGACCTTCCGAATGATCGCCAGGGCAATGATCGTCGGCGAGGCGCCATAGTGGAAATGGAGGAACAGGTAGGCCGCAAGCGCCCCGATCGTGAGGAAGAAAACAACCGTCGCGATCGCGAGCGAGCGACCGAGAAAACGGACTCGATCGACGAACACGACGTGGGCGAACGCCATCACCATCGTGAACACGTGCCCCCACCAGAGCACCGATGCGCCCATGGTCAGAACCACCATCGGGAGCGCCAGTCGGAGCCCGCCGATCCGATAGGCCAGCAGGTAGAAAAGCGGCCCGAGATACAACTCGAAGCCGGGGGCGAGAACGATGCGGAACGAACTTGCGGCGGTTGCAACGACACAGAAGACGATCGCCAGAAACCAGCCTCGGGCGGTCATCCGCTCGAGCGTCTGTTTCCCGAATGGCGTTTCTTGCCCTGAAAGGGTGCGGGGAAGCAGGCCGTCCATCAACGCATCGCGTCTTGTGCCAGCAACGGCAGCAGCACATCGAAATCGACCGGTTTGAAGAGAAGCGGAACATCCTGCTTCGCGATTTCGCGCTGAACCTGTTCGGTCAGGTCGATATGGCCCGTCATCATGATCGATCGAACGACCTTCGCGCTCAATCCGCTGTCCGACCGGATCGCGCGGATCAGGTCCAGCCCGCTTCCCTCACGCAGGCGCAAATCAGTGAGCAGCGTCAGCGGAAAGGCGCGTTCTCGTACACAGTCGATGCCGTCGGCGACGCTCGCCGCGCCGCGAACCGCGAAACGCCGCAGTTCGAGCATCTCGACCAGCTCCTCGCGCACGTCGGCTTCGTCTTCGACAACCAAGATCATTCGGGGGCAATTTCCGCGGTCAAGAGTTTACTCGCCTTACCCCGACAAGTGCTGACATTTGGTTAATCGTTGCGGCCATGTAACTGTATTCCTTAGTTACTAAAACCTGCCCCGCCGGAGGATAACGGTCCTTAAGAAGGCGGCTCTTACGCTACAGGTGCCGCACTCGTGCGCCTCCCGATATGATGGCCGGATGGATGCGCAATCGCCGATCAACCGGCTTATGAACCGCTCGCGGGCCTCGCGATGCCCGGCCCCACAAAGCGCTCCATCAGCCATGCGGTTGCCGGGCCCGGAGCGACATCGGATCGATGGATGGCCGAGAATCGATACGTGCCGCCCGTATCATCGGGCATGGCCAGCCTCACCAGCGTGCCCGCGACCAGATCGCTCTCGATCATCGGCAGGGGCATGTTGCCCCAGCCGATCCCTTCACGCAGCAGAGCATGTTTCGCGCCGAGGTCCGCCAGCCGCCAGGTATGCGGCGACTGGACCGCGAAATCGCGCCCCTGCGTCAACGGCGAACGATCGGTCAGCACCAGCTGGATATGGTCTCGTCCGGCACCGGGCTTGAGCTTGGTTTCACGCGCCAGCGGATGGTCGGGCGCGGCGACCGGCACCAGCGTAACCGCGCCCGCATCCATTCGGTCGAGCCCTTCACCCTCGGCAGACACTGGCCCGGCAACGCCGAGCCCCGCCTTGCCGTCCAGCACCAGCGCGGCAACCGCACCGAGCGCCTCGACATGCAAACGCAGCGGCACGGTCGGGAATTCGGACGCGAAGGCACGCAGGATGCTTCCCAGCCGTTCGGCAGGCAACATCACGTCCACCGCAAGGCTGACTTCCGCCTCCAGCCCTTCGAGCAGGCCCCTGGCCCGCGCGCGCAGGCCATCGAGGCCCGCTGCGACCACCCGCGCGTCTGCAAGGATCGCCTCGCCTTCGGGGGTTAGCACGGGGCGTTTGGTCCCCTCGCGCGTGAACAGTGTGAGGCCGAGCTGAGCCTCTAGATTGCTCACCCCATAGCTGATTACCGAAACCGCCCGGTTTAGCCGCCGGCCGGCAGCGGCGAAGCTGCCCTCCTCGACCACGGCGAGGAATATCTGCAGCTGGTCGAGCGTGGGGGAGCCGGGTTCGGACATTTCGACTTTCTTGAACAATCGGATCGAACTTATCCCACTTAGCAGCAGGGGTGTGCAAGCCTAAATCGGAACCAACGCAGCGGAACCGGCACCTGCCGATGTCCGCCAAAGGCAAGGAGAATCGCAATGATCGAACTGCGTCCTTTCGATAGTCTGGGTGGCGAAAACCACGGCTGGCTCGATGCCAAGCATCATTTTTCTTTCGCCAATTACCACGATCCTGCGCGCGTCCACTGGGGCAATCTGCGGGTCTGGAACGACGACACGATCCAGCCGCACACCGGCTTCCCGCCTCATCCGCATCGCGACATGGAAATCATCACCTATGTCCGCAAAGGCGCGATCACGCACGAGGACAGCCTCGGCAACAAGGGCCGTACCGAGGCAGGCGATGTGCAGGTAATGAGCGCGGGCACCGGCATCCGCCATTCCGAATATAACCGCGAGGACGAGGTCACCCAGATCTTCCAGATCTGGATCATCCCGACCAGCGAAGGCGATGCCCCGCAATGGGGTGCCAAGCCCTTCCCCAAGGGCGACCGCGCAGGCCAGTTCGTGGTTCTCGCCAGCGGCTACGAGGATGACGATGACGCCCTACCGATCCGCACCGATGCGCGGGTGGTGGGCGCGACGATCCGCGCTGGAGAAACGGTCGAGTATCCGCTCGGCTCCGCACGCAAGGGCTACCTAGTCCCCGCGACCGGAGCGGTCGAGATCGACGGCCAGACGGTCAACGCACGCGACGGCGCGGCGATCAGCGATCTCGAAGTCCTGCGAATAACCGCCCGAGAAGACAGCGAAATCGTCCTCGTCGACGCGGCCTGAACTCATATATCGGAGAACATGACATGACCAACATCCTGCACGTTTCAGCCAGTATTCGCGGCGACGAGGCCGTCTCGCGCAAGCTGGGCAACCGGCTGGTCGAGAAGCTCGCCACAGCATCGGAAGCGACCATCGTCACCCGCGATCTCGCCGCCAACGACCTGCCGCTGATCGATGCGGATCGCTTCGCAGCCAACCTGACCCCGCACGAAGAGCGCGACGACAATCAGCAGGCGCTGGCGGGCATCGCCGATACCCTGATCGGCGAATTGCAGGCGGCGGACACGCTCGTGCTCAGCCTGCCGGTCTACAACTTCACCATGCCCTCCACGCTCAAGGCCTGGGCCGATCTGGTCGCACGTGCCGGAACGACCTTCCGCTATACCGAGCAAGGGCCCGAGGGCCTGCTGACAGGCAAGAAGGTCTACGTCGTGATCGCCAGCGGCGGCACGCCGATTGGCAGCGAAATCGACTTTCTCACCCCGTGGCTGCGCCACTTCCTCGGCTTCCTCGGCATGACCAATGTCGAGATGGTCGCGGCCGACGGGATCATGGGCATCGACGGCGAGGAAAAGATCGAAGCCGCCTCGCAGGCCATCGAAGCGCTGACGCCCGACAAACTGGCCGCATAACATCGACCCCCGGGGCGCTTTCAAAGTGCTCCGGCGGTGATTTCCCTTCTGGCTGCGCCACCCCCGGCAACCAATTCGCGATTTCGCTCGTTCGACTTGAAAAAGGAGGACACATGGCAGCGCGCGCATATTGGCAAGGGCAGATCCGCTTGGCGCTCGTCTCGATTCCGGTCGAGATCTATTCGGCATCGCAAAGTGGCGCGAAAGTGAGTTTCCGGCAAATTCACGAGCCGTCCGGCAAACGCATTTCCTACGAAAAAGTGGTCGAGGGCGTCGGCCCCGTCGACCGGGACGACATCATCCGTGGCTACGAGCTGTCGAAGAACAACTACGTGTTGCTCGAGGACGAGGAGATCGAAGCGGTCAAGATCGAGAGCAAGAAAACGCTTGAGCTGGTCCAGTTCGTCGACCAGTCGGAGATCGACCCGCTCTATTTCGAAAAACCCTATTACGTCGTCCCCAAGGACGATCTGGCCGAAGAAGCGTTCATCGTTCTGCGCGAGGCATTGCGCAAGGCGAAGAAGACCGCGCTGGGCCAGCTCTCGGTGCGCGGGCAGGAAAAGCTCGTCGCGATCAAGCCCTGTGGCAAGGGCATGCTGCTCGAAACGTTGCGCTATGCCGACGAGGTACGCGAGGGGCAGAAGTTTTTCGGCGGCATCGGCGACGACAAGCCAGAGAAAGAGTTGCTCGAACTCGCGGATACGCTGATCGAGAAGAAGACCGCACCCTTCGATGCTGGCGAGTTCGAGGATCGCTATGCCGAGGCGCTCAGGAAGCTGATCGACAAGAAGGCCAAGGCGAAGGGCAACACCAAGATCATCGAGGACGACGGCGAGCCCTCCGGCGACGGATCGGGCAACGTGATCGACCTGATGGCCGCACTCAAGAAGTCGGTCGATGACGAGAAGCCCGCCAAATCCCGCACGAAAAAGAAAAAGAGCGCGTGACAAATGGCCGGCAAGTCCAAGCCCGATCCGCTCGCCGAATATAACGCCAAGCGCGATTTCAGCCGAACGAAGGAGCCAGCCGGGAAGGCCGGCAAGAGCGGCAAGGATCGTATTTTTATGGTCCAGAAACACGACGCGACGCGGCTTCACTGGGACCTGCGCCTGGAGCACGAAGGCGTGCTCAAGAGCTGGGCGGTGACCAAAGGCCCCTCCCCCGACCCGGATGTGAAGCGCCTTGCGGTCCGGACCGAGGACCACCCGATGGATTACGCCACCTTCGAGGGCACCATTCCCGCCGACGAATATGGCGGCGGCACGGTGATGCTATGGGATCGCGGCACGTGGCATCCGATTGAAGGCAAGAGCGCCGACGATATCGAAGAGGGCCACCTGCACTTCGTGCTCGACGGAGAGCGGATGAAGGGCGAATGGCTGCTGATCCGGATGAAACCGCGCAAGGGCGAGAAGCGCGAGAACTGGCTGCTGCGCAAGCTGGACGACGACTATGCCGAAGATGGCGACGGGTTGGTCGAGCAGGCCCTCACCAGCGTTGACACAGGTCGCTCGATGGCGGAGATCGCGGCGGGGCGCGCGCCGGACGCTGCGACGGGCGACGACGAAGCAGCCGAACCGCTCGCCAAGATGAAGCGCGCGCGTCGCGCGTCGAAGCCCGGAAAACCGCCCAGATTTGCCAAGCCCCAGCTCGCGACGCTGGTCGACGAGGTGCCGACCGGCAATCGCTGGATGCATGAGATCAAGTTCGACGGATATCGCGCGCTGATCGCGGTTTCGGGCGACAAGGTCACCGTGTGGACACGCAACCAGAAGGACTGGACCGACAAGTTCGGTCCGCTGGTGGAGGCGATCGCTGCGCTCGACCTCCCCCCTGCCCTAATCGACGGCGAGATCGTTGCGTTGGACAGCGACGGCAATCCCGATTTCTCGACGCTTCAGGCCGTTCTCAAGCGCGGGCATGGCTCGCAGGGGCCGAAAGACAAGCTCGCCTTCTTCGCCTTCGATGTGCTCGAAGTGGATGGCGAGGACCTGACCGGGCATACGAATATCGAGCGCAAGGAGCATCTTGAAGCGCTGCTCAAAGGTGCACAGCCGCCCATTCACGTTGCAGAACACGTCATCGGCGCGGGCGAGACGCTCTACACGCAGATGTGCAAGGCGGGTCAGGAAGGGATCATCTCCAAGCGGATCGATGCGCCCTATCGTCACAGCCGGACGAAGAACTGGGTGAAGGTCAAATGCGTCCAGCGGCAGGAGTTCGTCGTGGTCGGCTGGTCCGAAAGCGCGGCCAAGGCGCGACCCTTTGCCTCGCTGCTGCTGGCGGCGCGCGATGGCGAGGATCTGGTCTATCGCGGCAAGGTCGGCACCGGGTTCGACGGCGACGATCTCGATGCGCTCTCCGGCAAGCTCGACCGGCTGGCCCGCAAGACCCCGCCGCTCGATGTGCCCAACGCGGATAGCCGCAAGGCGCATTGGGTGACGCCCAAGCTTGTCGCTCAGATCGCCTTTGCCGAACTGACCGCAGAGGGGCGTGTACGCCATGGCAGCTTCCTCGGCCTGCGGCAGGACAAGGACGCCCAAGATGTCGAAGACGACAGCGGCAGCCCTGCCCCAGCGCCCAAGGACAATGTCGAGATTTCCAGCCGCGACCGGGTGATCTTCCCCAACAGCGGAAAGACGAAGGGCGACCTCGCGGATTACTACGAGGCCATCGCGCCGATCATGCTGCCGTTTGCCTCGAGCCGACCGCTCAGCCTCGTGCGCTGTCCGCAGGGGCGCGCGAAGAAGTGCTTTTTCCAGAAGCACGACAATGGCGGCTTCGGGGACGGCGTGAAGGCGGTCCCGATCAAGGAGAAGGATGGCGGCGCGGAGGATTACCTCTTCGTCGAGAATACGCGCGGGCTGCTCCAGTGCGTCCAGATGGGCACGATCGAGTTCCACGGCTGGTGTGCGCGCAGCGATGCGGTCGAGAAGCCAGACCGGATGGTGTTCGATCTGGACCCCGACGAAGGGCTGGACTTCACCGAGGTGCGCGACGCTGCGCGCGATATCCGCAAGCACCTCGCCGATATCGGCCTCACCAGCTTCGCCATGGTTACGGGCGGCAAGGGCATTCATGTCGTGGTACCGCTGACGCCGGGGCACGACTGGGAGGCGCACAAGAGCTTTGCCCAGCGCTTTGCCAAGGCGCTCGCGCAAGCGCAGCCCGACCGGTTCACCGCGACCATGAGCAAGGAGAAGCGCAAGGGCCGCATCTTCATCGACTGGCTGCGCAACCAGCGCGGCAGCACTGCGGTCATGCCCTACTCCGCCCGCGCCCGCGCGAACGCCCCGGTCGCAGCCCCGATCGCCTGGAACGAGCTGGAGAAGCTCGAAGAGGCGAACGGTTTCACGATTGGCGACACGAACCGCCTGCTCGACCGCGCAAAATCCAAGACGCTCACCGGGTGGGGTTTCGCGGACCAGCGGTTGCCCGACGTTTAGGCAACGCTCGGGCCGATCCGCGAGCCAAAGCTCGATAGCATTCCGCCACGATTCCACGCTCCTCGCGTGGCCGTGCCAGAACCCGTGCGCCAGCGTCGCCGAAAAGCGCGCAGAACGCAACACTGCGCACCAATCGGTGCCTGTCTTGAAACTGCCACCAATCCGTCACCCAAGCGAAAACAAAGGAGCCTAGCCGCCCCCTCGAACGGGATTCGATAAAACACAAAAAGGGGCTTCCTCTCATGTCCAAGATTCGCCTTGCCACACAGGTTGGCATGTTCGCACTCGCGTCGGCCATCGCCGCGCCCGCCATCGCCGGGGAGGTCAGCGGCGTCGTGGTCGATTCGACCGATACGGTCGCGCTGCGCGCCGCCGAGGTCCGCATTGTCGAACTGGACCGCACCGTTCCATCGGAACGCGACGGCTCCTTCCTCTTCGCCGATGTGCCTGCGGGCGAATACACGATCGAAGCGCGCTATGTCGGCGCCGAGACCGCGCGCGAGACGGTCACCGTTCCGGCAACTGGCACTGTCAGCATCACGCTGCAACTCTCGGCCAGCGGCGGCGAGGCGATCCTGGTGGTCGGCCAGCGCGCCAATCAGGCCAGCGCCCTCTCGCGCAAGCGCGAATCGGATGTCGTCAGCGATGTGCTGACCCGCGATGCGATCGGCCAGTTCCCCGATCAGAACGTCGCCGAATCGCTGCGCCGCCTGCCCGGCGTGAATGTGCTGAACGACCAGGGCGAAGGCCGCTTCGTTTCGGTGCGCGGGCTCGACCCCGATCTCGTTTCGACTTCGCTGAACGGCGTACGGGTGCCCTCGCCCGAAAGCGATGTGCGCTCGGTCGCGCTGGATGTCATCTCCAGCGACGTAATCGAATCGATCGAGGTGAAAAAGTCGCTCACGCCCGACATGGACGGCGACACCATCGGTGCCTCGGTCGAGATCGAGACGACCAGCGCGTTCGACCGCCGCAAGAGCCTGCTGACCGGCAAGATCGAAGGCAGCTATAACGAATATGCGGACCACATCAGCCCCAAGGGCAGCGTGGATTTCGCTACGCGCATCGGCGACAATTTCGGCGTTTCGGGCGGTCTCTCGTACTACAAGCGCAAGTTCGAAACCGACAATATCGAGGCCGACGATTATTCGGACGAGGCCGGCATCTTCCCCGCCGAAGTGCAGTACCGCGACTATGACGTAGAGCGTGAGCGGGTCAGCGCGACGCTAAACTTCGATGTCCGTGCGGGCGATTCGACCGAGCTTTACGCGCGCGGCATCTACAGCCAGTTCGACGATCACGAATATCGGCGTCGGCTCACCTTCGACCTCGGCGACTTCGAGGATTTCGGGCCGACCACGGTCACCGCGAACGGCGCAACCTTCGACGATGCGACGATTGTCGACCCCACCGACCCGACCGAAGATGTACGCCAGCGCATCGGCGTGGAGCGGGACATCAAGGATCGCTTCGAAAGCCAGAAGATCCGGTCCCTCGTTCTGGGCGGCGAAAGCGACTGGGGCACCTGGTTCGCCGATTATTCGGTCAGCTGGGCCAAATCGTCTGAGCGCGAAGACGGCAGTGTCGACCCTGCGGAATTCCGCCAGCGCTTCTCGGATGACGGGCTGGCCATCGGCTTCGACTACTCGGACCCGCGCCGCCCGATCTATTCGGTCATCAACGACCCCGGCAGCTTCCTCGACACCGACGAGTACGAGCTCAACGATCTCGAATTCACCGCCCTCTCTGCGGCGGAAGACGAAGAATATGCCGCCGTATTCGACCTCGGTCGTCGCTTCGCGATGGATGGCGGCGAGTTCACCGTCCAGGGCGGGTTCAAGGGCCGCTGGCGCGACAAGAGCTACGACAAGAACGTCGAGTTCTATGAGAACGACAACTTCACCCTGACCGACGCGCTGGGTGCCGGCCAGACCTATCGCATCACCGACCTCGGCCCGGTGCCGGGCTTCACCGAAGCGACGGACTATTTCCGCGGCAACTTCGCCGATTTCGACTTCGTCCAGGCCGACAGCGAATTCGACAGCGCGGTGGAAGACTACAGTGTGGAGGAAGACATCCTCGCCGGATATGCTCTCGCGCGGTGGGACAGTTCGACGCTTCGCGTGATCGGCGGTGTGCGCGTCGAAAACACCAAGAACGACATCCTCGGCAATACGGTTACTCTTTACGAAGAAGATGCGGACCTGCCGGGCGGCGGCACCGCGAGCGAGCCAACCGTCTTCGTGACCCCCGTGACTTTCCGGAAGGATTACACCGACTGGCTGCCCAGCCTGAACATCCGCTGGGAAGCGCAGCCCAACCTCGTGACGCGCCTGGCCGCCTACAAGAGCCTGGTCCGCCCCAAGCTTTCCAAGCTCGCACCGCGCTTCGCCGTCGAACAGAATGACGATAACGAGCGTGAAGGCGAATTCGGCAACCCCGATCTCGATCCCTATCGCGCATGGAACTTCGATGCCTCGCTCGAATATTACATGAGCAGCAACGGCGCGATCACGGCGGCGGTGTTCTACAAGGACATCGAGGATTACATCGTCGATGCGACCTTCGAGGGTGGCGACGAGCCTTTCAACGGCGTCTATCGCGGCATCACGTTCGACGAAGCGGTCATCCCGCTCAATGGCGACAACGCGCATGTCTTCGGCTTCGAGGCCGGTTTCGCCCAGTCCTTCGGCTTCCTGCCCGGCGCGCTGAGTGGTCTGATCGTCCAGGCGAACTACACCTATACCGATGCCAAGGGCACGATCTTCACCGATGGCAATATCGCGGATCCGCGCGAAATTCCGCTCCCCGCAACCTCGCGCCACACCTTCAACGTGGCGCTTGGTTACGACAAGGGGCCGCTCGATATCCGTCTGGCAGGCACCTATCGCGACCGCTATCTCGATGAAATTGCGGGCGAGGCGGAGCTTGATCGCTATGTCGACAACCACTTCCAGCTGGACCTGAGCGCCAAGTACAAGCTGACCGACAATATCAAGCTGTTCTACGAATGGGTGAACATCAACAACGCTAAGTACTATGCCTACAACAATTTCGGCGGCCAGCAGAACCTCTACCAGTTCGAGGAATATAGCTGGACGATGAAGGGCGGCGTAAGGGTGACCTTCTGATGAGCATGCATTTCCAATCCGTCGCCATCGCCAGCCTCACGCTGGCGGTGGGCGGCTGCGCCACCACCCCCATCATCGGCGATCCGGCAGTGTCGGTTTTCGCCACCGCCGAAACCGCGCCGGTCGGCACCGCCAACGACGATGCGGCCGACGATCCCGCCATCTGGCGCAACCCGGTCGATCCGGCGAAGAGCCTGATCGTGGGGACCGACAAGAAGGCGGGCCTGCACGTCTACGACCTTGAGGGTCGCGACCTCGCCTTCCTCGGCGGCGGGCTCTACAACAATGTCGATCTGGTCGAACTTGCCGACGGGCGCGTGATCGTCGCCGCGAGCGACCGGACCGATCCGGCGACCGCGCACCTGCTGATCGCCACGCTCGACACCGCGTCGGCCAAGCTCACCCGGATCGCACGGATCGAAGTGGGCGAAGGCGAAGGCTACGGCGTGTGCATGGGCGCGCCGGCCGCAGATGGCACGGTCGATATCTTCAGCGCGCCCAAGGAAGGCGTGATCTACCGCACGCAAGTGAGGCTGGCAGCCGACGGCTCCGGCGCGACCGGCAGCACTTCGGTCCTCACCACCGTACCGAGCCAGCCCGAAGGCTGCGTCGTCGATCCGCGCACGAACACGCTCTATATCGGCGAGGAAGCGGCGGGCATCTGGGCAATCGACATGCGCAGCGGCGACAAGGAACTGGTCGCGACCGTGGACAACAAAATGCTGGTCGCGGATGTCGAAGGCTTGGCGCTCGCCCCAGAAGGCACGGACGGCGGTTACCTCGTCGCTTCGAGCCAGGGCGACAATGCCTATGCGGTCTACAAGCTGCCCGGCATGGAACCGCTCGGCCGCTTCCGGATCGCGCAAGGAACCCTCGGCGCGACCGAGGAAACCGACGGGATCGGACTGCGTACTGGCAGCTTCGGGCCGGATTATCCGGCAGGCCTGTTCGTGGCGCAGGACGGGATTAACCCGCCCTCCGCCCAGAACTTCAAGCTGGTCTCGTGGGCGTCAATCCTCGAAGCGCTGGAGAAAGCACCAGCGCAATAGTCGCGCAGATGGAGGGCGGCTCCCGGTGCGGTTTCGCCCTCCCCTTTCGCGCGATAGACGGGTCATACCCGCCGCCTTGCCCTTGCGCTGTCGCGTGCCCGCTCTAGGCTGGTCCGCAACGATCCAGCAGCGGGACAACGCATGAAAACCTCCCTTCTCCTCCTCACCACGGCGCTCCTCTCCACCACCGCATTGGCGCAGGCGCCGCAGCCAGCGCAACAGGCTGACCCGGTCGAGGAAACCGAGGCTCCCGAGGACGAGAGCCTGCGGCCCGTCACCGGGATCGACACGCTGCCCGAACAGTCGCCCGAAGACGACGCGACCGACGAATCCATCGCCGCGAACGACGAAGAGCCCGAGTGGGACGTCAACAATCCGCCCGGTGTCGCGATCGAGCAGGTTGCGATCCGCACCGATGAAGCCACCTGGGTCGATGTCGATGTCTCGCCCGACGGGCGCATGGTTGCGTTCAACGTGCTCGGCGACATTTACACCATGCCGATCGAGGGCGGCACGCCCACGCGGATCGCCGAAGGCCTTGCATGGGAGGTGCAGCCGCGCTTCTCGCCCGACGGCACGCGGATCGCCTTCACCTCGGATCGCGGGGGCGGCGACAATATCTGGATCATGAATGCCGACGGGTCGGACAAGCGGCAGCTGACCAAGGAAGATTTCCGGCTGATGCACCAGCCGACCTGGTCGCCCGACGGGCAGTTCATCGCCGCCAAGAAGCACTTCACGACCGGGCGCTCGCTCGGCACGGGCGAAGTCTGGCTCTACCACGTCTCGGGCGGCAGCGGCGTCGCGCTGGTCGAGCGGCCCAATCCGCAGCACCAGAAGGAACTGGGCGAGCCGATCTACGCGCCCGACGGCAGCGCGATCTACTACACGCGCAATATCACCGGCGGCCCGATCTTCGAATATGCGCAGGATTCGAACACCAACCTGTTCAACATCGAACGCTACGACCTGGAACGCGGCGAGGTCACGACGGCGGTCAGCGGCCTCGGCGGCGCTGTGCGCCCCACCCCTTCGCCCGACGGCAAGATGATCGCCTTCGTGCGGCGCGAGAACACCCGCTCGAAGCTCTATGTGAAGGATCTCGAGAGCGGCGCGACGCGCAAGATTTACGACGATCTCGATCAGGACGTTCAGGAAACCTGGGCGGTCACCGGGGTCTATCCGAACATGGACTGGACGCCCGACAGCCGCTCGATCGTGTTTTGGGCCGGCGGCAAGATCCGCCGCGTCGATGCGGACGGCAGCAATGCGCGCGTCATCCCCTTTACCATCGACGACACGCGCGGCGTGGCAAGCGCGCCGCACCCGGTCATCCCGGTCGAGCAAGCCACCGTCGAGGTGACCATGCCCCGCTTCGCCGAGGTTTCGCCCGATGGCCGGACGGTCGTGTTCGAAAGCCTCGGCCGGCTCTACACCATGCCCGCAGGCGGCGGCGCGATGCGGCGGCTGACGAATGCCGACGACGGCATGGAGCTCTATCCCAGCTGGTCGCGCGACGGATCGCGCATCGTCTATGTCCGCTGGACCGACAGCGGCCTCGGCCAGATCCGCGCCGTCGGCGCGAACGGACGCGGCGACCGCGCGATCACGACCCGCCCGGGCCACTATTCCCGCCCCGTCTTCTCGCCCGACGGATCGACCATCGTCTTCGAGCGCGGATCGGGCGGTTACCTGACCGCGCCCGAATATAGCGACGATCCGGGCGTCTATCGCATCCCTGCAAGCGGCGGCACGCAGACGCTGGTCACCCGGTCGATGGGCGATCCGCATTTCGGTGCGAGCAGCGATCGAATTTTCATGACCGGGTCCGATGGCGGCGCGCAGCAGCTCGTCTCCACCGATCTCAATGGCGAGGCCATGCGCGTCCACGCGAAGGGCGATCTGGTCACGGGATATCGCGTCTCGCCCTCGGGCAAGTTCTTCGCCTTTACCGAGAATTACGATGCCTTCGCGATGCCGCTGATGCCGGGCGGCCAGGCGGTCAGCATCTCCGCCGGGGCCAAAGCGCTCCCGGTGGTCGAACTGTCCGATTCCGCCGCCGATTATGTCCACTGGTCGAGCGGGGGCGACAAGGTTCACTGGTCGCTCGGCCCGACGCTCTACACCGCATCGCTCTCGCAGCTGTTCCCCTCCGCTCCGCCCGCCGAGGGTGATGAGCGCGCGGCATACCAGCCGCCGGAAACCGGCGTGTCGATGCTGCGGACCGAGCGCGCGGCGCTTTCCACCGGGAGCCTCGCAATCACCGGCGCCAAGGTCGTTACCATGGCGAACGAGGATGGCGGCATCATCGAGAACGCGACGATCCTCATCAAGGACGGGCGGATCACCGCCGTCGGGCCGACCGCCGCGATGACCTACCCCGCAGGCACGCCGACGATCGACGCGCGCGGCAAAACGATCCTGCCCGGCTTCGTCGATGCGCACGCCCATGGGTCCTACGGCGATGGCGATCTGGTGCCCGAGCAGAACTGGAACCTGCTCCAGACCCTCGCTCTGGGCACCACGACCATCCATGATCCATCCAGCGGCACGACCTTCTTCGTGGCCGAAGACATGCAGCGCACCGGACGCATCGTCGGCCCGCGCATGTTCAGCACCGGGCGGATCATCTACGGCGCGCGCGCGCCGGGCGCCTATGCGCAGATCGATACGCTGGCCGACGCGCTCGACCATGTCCGCCGGCTGAAGGCCGAAGGCGCGCCGAGCGTGAAGAACTACAACCAGCCCCGCCGCGACCAGCGCCAGATGGTCGTCGAAGCGGCGCGGCGCGAGAACATGCTGGTGGTGGCCGAAGGCGGATCGCTGTTCGGCATGGACCTGAACCTGATCGCGGACGGCAACTCCACGCTGGAGCACAACATCCCGGTCATGACCATATATGACGACGTGGTGCAGTTCTTCGGCCAGTCGAACACCAATTACACCCCCACGCTGGTGGTCGGATATGGCGGGCTGGCTGGTGATCCCTACTGGCGACAGGCGACCGACGTCTTCGCGCAGCCGCTGCTCCAGGCGCACACCCCGCCCGCGATCCTGCGCGCAGGCAATGCGCGGCGCACGACCGCACCCGAGGGCGATTTCATCGATGACGATGTGGCGCGCGAGGCGAAGAAGATCGCCGATGCGGGCGTGCTGGTCTCTATCGGCGCGCACGGGCAGCAGGCCGGGATCGGCACGCACTGGGAAATCTGGTCCTTCGTGCGCGGCGGCATGAGCCCGCTGGAAGCGCTGCGCGCGGCTACCATCGTGCCTGCCCAATCGCTCGGAATGGATCGGGAGATCGGCTCGCTGGAGCCGGGCAAGCTCGCCGACCTCGTCATCATCGACGGCGACCCGCTCGCCAATATCCGCAACACCGAACGGGTGGAGACGGTGGTGATCGGTGGGCGCGCCTATGATGCGACGACGATGAACGAGACCGTCACCGGGGATAGCGAACGCGCGCGGTACTGGTGGGAGTAGGCGCCGGGGCAATGCCCTTGGTACGCCCACTCTTAGACATCCTCGACAGAAAATTGCCCTGAATTCGAGGATGTCCGGCCGCATTCCTTACCCGATGTTAACCATCGGCTCATAGCGCTGCTGGTCATCGGGAAGTGATGATCGGACGTTAGTGAAGCACGACGGAACTCTTGTTCCCGGCGAGGTTGGTCTCCCCGCCGAAGATGGTTTCGACCGCAAGCGCGTGTCTTTCACGCGCAAGGTCGCTCTGCGCATGATCGTGCTGGCTTTCTGCGCAGCGGGGATCGTCGCGCTGTTCTCATTCTTTGCCGCCAGGAACGAGGCCGAGGATACGCTGGTCGGCGAGTGGAAAACGCAGATCGAACTGCGGGGGCAATATGAAAGCCAGCGCTTTCTCGACGCCGAAAAGCTGACCGACCGCATGGCCGAGAAGTTCGTCGCGCTCTATTCCGATCCTTCTGTCGCGAGCTCGACCGACTTTTCCAACTATTACTTCCGCCCCGGCGACGGCACCATCCGTCTGCGGCCCGAATATCACGTGGCGACTCCCGAGGGAGGGGACGCGCGCATCGGCCGCACCGGCGTTTCGGGCTTTATGTCCCGCGAACGCCCGAACCTGACGCCCGAACTGCAGCGGCGCCTTATCCTCACCTACGAGACCGTAGCCATGTTCGGTCCGGGCGCGTCGGCCGATTTCACCAACGTCCATGCAAGCCTGCCCGAAAACGCGCTGGTCATCTATTGGCCCGAGGTGGCGTGGGGCCTCGACGCCGCGAGCGATCTGAACATGACCGAAGGGTCGGTGCTGCGCTCCACCCTGCAGGCCTATAATCCGACCCGCGAACCGGTCTGGACCGGCCTCTATTACGATGCGACAGCTTCGAACTGGACCATCACGTTTCAGAAGCCGGTCGACTGGCAGGGCCGCCACCTTTTCACCCCGAGCCTCGACGTGAGCCTGAACGACTTGATCGCCAACGTCGTCGACGGCGCGCCCGACGGAACCTACGACATGATCCTGTCGCGCGATGGCAAGCTGGTGGCCTACCCCAAGGGGCTCCACGGTCTTCCCGAAGATGCCGGCCAGATCAATGTCGCGCAAACCGGAAATCCGGCGCTGAGCAGCGTCTATCGCCGGTTGCAACAGCGCGATCCGGACTTTGCCGATCAGGCCAATGTCGAGTTCGACCCTGCTCTGGATGCCTATGTCGCCAGTACCCGCATCGCCGGGCCCGGTTGGTGGCTGGTGACTGTTCACCCCAAAGCGCAGGTAGAGGCCCGCGCGCTGCGTTCCGCCGGTTCGGTCCTGATCCTGATCGCGGTGCTGTTCGGAGCGTTCATTCTGACGGCCATCATCGTGCTGCGGACCAGCGTCTCAAAGCCGATCAGGAAGCTGACGCAGGCGTCGCATTACGTGGCCGATGGTCATTATGGTTCGGTGGCAGGCAGCGACCATGACCTGCCGGTTCGCCGGGACGACGAGATCGGAACGCTAGCGCGCAGCTTCCGGCGCATGGCCGACAAGATCGAGAATATGCGGACCGGGCTTGAACGCACGGTTGCCGAACGGACCATGCAGCTCGAACTCGCGAACCAGCAGCTGCTCGATCAGAGCCGCAAGGACTCGCTGACCGGCGCGCTGAACCGACGCGCATTCGACCAGGATCTTCGTCAGGGGATGCTCGATGCGAGCGAAGGCACCTGCATTGTGCTGGCGCTGTTCGATGTCGACTTCTTCAAGCCCTACAACGATCACTACGGCCATGTGGCAGGCGACAGGGCTCTCGAAAAAGTCGTCGCGCAGATCGGCGCTGCGTTACCCGGTGCCTCGATCTACCGCTACGGCGGAGAGGAGATCGCGGCGATCGTTCCGTGTTCGGCGACCGACGGCGCGCAAGGCGCGGTCGAGGCGGCCGTGCGCGCGGTTGCCGGGGTCGCAATTCCCCATGCCAAGAGCCCCACCGGCAAACTGACCGTCAGTGCAGGTGCAATGAAGATTCCCGAGGACGTCGCCGACAGCGAGCAGGACCGCCGAGCCGTTCTCGAAGCCGTCGACAAGGCCCTCTACGCAGCCAAGGATGCCGGGCGTAACCGCTCCGAATGGCTCTCCTGAGCCCTAGAACACCGCGTGCTCGCCGCGCTCGGCTTGTTCTTCGCCGCTCAGCAGGCGCTCGTAATAGTCGAACAGCGTGTCGGAGCCAGCCGAGGGTGTCGCTGCAGCATCGTAGCGCGCGCTCTCCGGGTCCCACACGAGCATCGACTCGGTCGCATAATAGCGCCCGATCCGCACGAGTTCGGCCTTGGCCCGGAAGGTCGGCACGAAACGTCCCAGGGTTGCGAGCATCAGAACAATGGAATCCAGCAACGCCACCGGCACATGCCTGATGCGCGGTGCCTCTTCGAACATGGCGAACAGTTTCTCCGCCTGCATCAGCGGAGTAATCGCCTCTCCCGGACCGCCGATGGGCAGGGTGCGGTTGCGCCGCTCGGGATTGTCGATGCAGTCCGCCAAATAGTCGGCGAGGTCATCGTCGCTGATCGGCTTGCAGGCGGTCAGCGTGCCATCGCCGAATACCATGAAGGGCTTGCCCTGCCGCACGCGCTCGACCTGACCCGAAAGCGATTTGAAGAACGCGGTGGGCCGCACGATCGTGTAGTCGATGCTGGATTCGATCAGCGCGCGTTCGAAAGCCAGCTTCGCCCGCTGGAATTCCAGTTTCGGCTTCTGAACGCAGATCGCGGATAGCAAAATCATATGCGATATCCCCGCCGCCTGCGCCTGATGCAGCGCGCCCAGATGCGCGTCGTGATCGATCCGCCATGCGTCATCTGGCGTCCCTGTCCGCGATGCAAGGCAGGAGAGCATCACATCGAACCGCTGCCCCCGGATGCCATCGTTCGCCAGCGCGGCGGGGTCGGTCACTTCGCAATCGCGCAATTCTGCGCCGGGAGGCCCATGCCGCTCGCGCCGTACCAGGCAGACAACCTCGTGCCCGCGCGCGACCAGCGCCCGCACCGTTGCGCGGCCGATCGTGCCCGTCCCCCCGAGGACGAGAACCCGGCGCGCTTGCAAGCCATTTGCTTGATTGGGCGTCATCGCGCCAGCTTACGCAACATCGCTAGCATGCGCGAGCAATAGCTCGCCAACGAACATGGTGGGCCAAGGCCGCTGGCGTCAGGCAGGGCCCGGATCAGGGCTGCGAAATATTTCGCAAGCCAAAGCGGCAAAAGTCGCGTAAGGGCGGTCCAACTTCGCCGGACGCGACGCGTTCGACGATTCCCCCGTTCCGCACTGCTGATGACCAAGTCCAGCCGCCTGGGGTCGCCCGGCGCGCGTGCATTGATTCCCAAGGTTATGACATGAATTTCGACGCACTCCCCGACACCCTGCAAACCGCGCTCACCGAACGCGGCTATTCCGAACCGACCGATGTTCAGGCCGCCGTTCTCGAACCCGAAGCACATGGCCGCGATCTCGTCGTCTCCGCTCAGACGGGCTCGGGCAAGACCGTCGCCTTCGGCCTCGCCTTCTCGCGCCAACTGCTCAACGACGGCGGAAAAGTGCCCTTCGCGGGCGCACCGCTCGCGCTGGTCATCACCCCCACCCGCGAGCTTGCCTTGCAGGTCAGCCGCGAGCTTTCGTGGCTCTATGGCAAGGCGGGAGGACGCGTTGCGACCTGCGTCGGCGGGATGAACCCGTCGGCAGAGCGCAAGGCGCTGCGCTCGGGCGCGACCATCGTCGTAGGCACGCCGGGCCGCCTGCGCGACCATCTGGAGCGCGGCGCGCTCGACCTGTCGGCGCTGAAGGCGGCTACGCTGGATGAAGCCGACGAAATGCTCGACATGGGCTTCCGCGAAGAGCTCGAGACCATTCTCGATGCGACCCCCGACGGGCGCCGCACACTGCTGTTCTCGGCCACCATGCCCAAGCCGATCGAGGCCCTCGCTCGTCGCTACCAGAACAATGCGCTGCGCATTTCGACGGTCAGCAAAGAACGTGGCCACGGCGACATTTCCTACGAAGCGGTCGTCGTCTCTCCTCCCGAAGTGGAGAACGCGGTCGTCAACCTGCTGCGCTATCACGAGGCCGAAACCGCGATCCTGTTCTGCGGGACGCGCGAGAAGGTCCGCCACCTGCACGCAACCTTGCAGGAACGCGGCTTCGGGGTGGTCTCGCTGTCGGGTGAAAACTCGCAGACCGAACGCAACCAGGCATTGCAGGCGCTGCGCGATCGGCGCGCACGCGTGTGCGTCGCCACCGATGTTGCGGCACGCGGCATCGACCTGCCCTCGGTCAGCCTGGTGATCCATGTCGAGATTCCGCGCGATGCGGAGAGCCTGCAGCACCGCTCGGGCCGGACGGGCCGTGCGGGCCGCAAGGGTACTGCGGTACTGGTGGTGCCGTTCTCGCGCCGCCGCCGGGTGGAGCAGATGCTCCGCAATGCGAAAATCGATGCCAAGTGGACCGATGCGCCCGACCGCCAAGCGATCCGGGACAAGGACCGCGACCGCCTGATGCAGACCTTGCTGACTGCGGTGGAGCCCGACGAGGACGACAGCGATCTGGTCGATGCCCTGCTCGCACAGCGCACTCCGCGCGAACTCGCGGGGATGCTGGTATCCGCGCACCGCGCCAAGATGCCCGAACCGGAAGATCTGATTGCCAACACGCCCGAAGCGCGGCGTGCAGCCCAGGCCGAAAAGCACCGTCCCGGGTTCGAGGATACGGTCTGGTTCCGGATGGACATCGGCCGCCGCCGCAATGCCGATCCGCGCTGGATTCTGCCGCTGCTGTGTCGTCGCGGGCACATCACCCGCAATGAAGTCGGCGCAATCCGGATCGGCCCGGACGAAACCTACTTCCAGATCCCTCGCGCCATTGCGGACAAGTTTTCCGATGCGCTGCTGCGCACGGCAGGCGACGACGAGGATGGCGAGAATGTCCTGATCGAAGCCTCCGCCTCGGGGCCGCGAGATGCCGCACGGACCAACCGTAAGGGGCCGCCACACGGCCGCCGCGATGGTAAGCCCAAGCCGCATCGCAAGAGCAACAATTCGTCGTTCAAGCCCGGCCCCAAGGGCAAGGGATCGCCGAAGAAAGCAAAGAACAAGGACCGTTAGGATAGCGGTAGACGGGCTCGACGAGCCTGCTTTCGTTCGATAGCAATCCGATCGACGTGACACGTTTGTCCAGCCCGCGTGGATCGGCGCTTTCGAGCGCCCTCGGACAGATCACCCGACGATCGCTCTTCCAACCGCGTCTTTTCGCGGGCTATGCTTTCATGGACAAGTTGCGATAGGACGCCCGCCGTCCGCCATGGAAAAAGGCCGCGCGTCCGCGAAATATTGCATGAGTGATCGGGAAAAACTCCGCGGCGAATCGGGTCCGATGGCGTCCGAAGGTGGCCGTAAGGCGCCTACCGACGAGGCCAGACTGGGGGAATGCTTCGTCGAGTATCCGGTTGTGCTCTACCACAATGGCACTCCGGACCAGGCGGTGGCGCGGGTTTACTGGCCCGCGCCCGACGGCACCGATCCGGTCGAACGCTATCGCCTGAATGTGCTGCGCAGCATCTTCCGCAATCGCATGACCAAGGTACTGCGCGAGGAACTGGGTTCGACCTACTCGCCCGGTGCCGGGGTAGAGGCCGACCCCCAGTTTCCCGGTTACGGCTACGTGGTCGCCAGCATCACCGTGTTTCCCGATGCGGCGCGCGACGTACTGCCGGATACCGAGAAGGTCGGCACCGATCTCGCCCTTGGACCGATCAACGAGGATGAATTGCAGCGCGCGATCACGCCATTGCTGGAAGACTTGCCGAGCACGCTGGAAAACAACGCCTACTGGCTCAATGTGCTGTCCGACGCGCAGACCAACGGCGAGGGTCTCAGAGGCTTTCGCGCACGCGAAGCCGCCTATCGCACGACCACCGTGGAAGACGTGCAGGCCATGGCTCGCGCGATCTTTCAGGGCGACAATGCCTATCCGGTACTGGTGCTCCCATCGCGCACGGCGGAAGAATAGGGAGCACCATTCGCCCGAAGTGGCATTTCTGGCCGGGGTTCCCGCCGCCCCGGCCAGACAGTCGAGGTAGCCCATAAGGGCGGCGTACGGTGGGTCCACCAGGAGTTGGCCCGGCTTGCGCACCGGATCGGTCCTGAAGGAATGTGACCCACAGCCGCGCACTTGCATCGCCGGAGAAGATGTCTAGCGCCACCATCATCATGCATTTTCCCGACTTCGACGCGCAGGAGTTCCTGCGAGAGTACTGGCAGAAAAAGCCGCTGTTGATCCGCAATCCATGGGCAGAATGGCGCAATCCGGCAGAACCGGACGAGCTGGCGGGGCTCGCCTGCGAAGAGGGTGTGGAATCGCGGCTCGTTACCGGCGGCGAAACGCTTACCCTGAAACACGGTCCACTTGAGGATGACCGGTTCGGTGCGCTGGGCACGGCTCCGTGGACGTTGCTGGTCCAGGCGGTAGATCACCACATTCCCGCCGTTGCCGATCTGATCGAGCCGTTTCGCTTCATCCCGAACTGGCGGATCGATGACGTCATGGTGAGCTATGCCACCGACAACGGCGGCGTTGGCGCTCATTTCGACCAGTACGATGTCTTCCTCATTCAGGGATTGGGCCGCCGACGCTGGGAACTGGGCGATCCGTGCACCGAGCAAACGGCGTTGCTGCCGCATGAGGATCTACGCCTTCTCGCCGAGTTCGAGCCCCGCGAGGGGTGGGTGCTGGAACCCGGCGACATACTCTATGTGCCACCGGGCATTGCCCACCGGGGAACCGCGATAGGGGACGACTGCATGACCTATTCGGTCGGCTTTCGCGCACCATCGCGCAGAGAGCTGATCGAAGAGTGGACCGAAGACTTGCTCGGCGAGATGTCGGAGGACGACCGGTTCGGCGATCCCGATCTGGAAATGCAGCCGAACCCGGGCGAGATTTCAGCTCAGACCCTCTCTCGCCTGCACCAGATGGTTGCCGAAAAGCTGAACGACCAAGACCGGTTTGCGCGCTGGTTCGGCAAATATGCGACGACACCGAAACCCTCGGCCCTCGATTGGCGACCTGAAGATGCCATCACTCCCGAAGAGGTTTCGATCGCGCTCCAATCCGGGACGACCCTGGTCCGCAACCCCGCCAGCCGTTTCGCCTTCGTCCGGCAAGAGACCGAAAGCCTGCTGCTCTATGTCGACGGAGAAGCCATCGAATGTTCGGGCGAAGCCGCTGTTTTCGCCCGGACTCTTTGCGCCAGCCCGCTTGTCGAGACGACGCTGAGCAGCGCGACCACACAGCCCGCCCGGGACCTGATCCTGAGCTTGGTAAATCGCGGCTGCATCGCTTTCGAGGAGCCTGAAAACTGACTATGGCACCGATGTCTCGGTCCATAGCCCCCGCGCTATTCCCTCCAGTGTCCAATCGCCGATAGACCAGCGCACCAGCCGGAGGGTCGGGTGCCCGACTGCGGCGGTCATCCGGCGCACCTGCCGGTTCTTTCCTTCGTGGATCGTCAGGCTGAGCCAGCTATCCGGGACCGACTTGCGCACTCTGATGGGCGGATCGCGCGGCCATAATTGCGGGTCCGGGATGATCTCGGCTTTGGCTGGCCGGGTCATGCCGTCCTTCAGGCTTACGCCTTTGCGCAACCGATCCAGAGCCGCCTCGTCGGGGTCCCCTTCGACCTGCACCAGATAGGTTTTCGGCAATTTGTAACGCGGATCGGCAATCCGCGCCTGCAACGCACCATCATCGCAAAGGAGCAACAGGCCTTCGCTGTCCCGGTCCAGCCTGCCTGCCGGGTAGACCGCGGGCAGATCGATGAAATCGGACAGGGTTTGACGCGGTGTCGGGCTTCCTCGATCCGTAAACTGGGAGAGTACGCCGAAAGGTTTGTTGAACAGGATCACGCGCGGCATCTCGCTACCCTCGGCAGTTCGCAGGGCAAGTCAAGCGACTGGGCATCAGGCAAGCGAACTGCATAATTGGTCAGTGATGAATCGGCCTGCTGAGGTCGCAAAGACCGAGCCAACCCGCTAAGCGCGCAGCCGACGGTCACACAATTCGGGCATCAGCACATGGCACGCAAACATCGCAAGGGCGCTGCCCGTGAAGAACATCTCCACGATGATGACGAGCAGGCGCCTGCGCCCGGGCCCTGCTGGCTGTGCGGTCGCCCGCTGGGCAAGACCACGGTCATGCACCACCCGGTGCCCAAGAGCCGGGGTGGACGCGATGTCGTACCGATGCATCCGATTTGCCAGCAAACGCTGATTGCCAATTTCAGCAACGCGGAATTGCAGCGTCATGCGCTCGACGTCGAGGCCATTCTGCTCAATCCCGACATGCGCAAATTCGTGGACTGGGTTGCGAAGAAGGATCCCGATTTTCATGCCGGCACCGCCAAGAAAAAGCGCTGATCTCCAGCTTCTCGAACTGACATGCCAAGAGTATGCCCATGACCACGCCGACAAGTGAGAGCACGCAATCTATCTGTGTGGCCGCATTATACCGTTTCGCGACCCTGGCGAACATCGAGGGGCTGCGCGAACCGTTGAAGCGGTTGTGCGACGATCAGGGGATCAAGGGCACGCTGCTGCTGGCCAGCGAAGGTATCAATGGCACGATCGCAGGTTCGCGGAAGGGTATTGACCGGGTTCTCGACCATATTCGCAGCTGGCCCGATTGCGCCGATCTCGAGGTGAAGTTCTCGGGCGCTGAAACCATGCCGTTTCACCGCATGAAGGTGCGGCTGAAGCAGGAAATCGTGACCATGGGCCAGCCCGGGATCGACCCCGCTGCCAATGCGGGCACCTATGTCGATCCGCAGGACTGGAACGCGCTGATCGACGATCCCGACACGATCGTGATCGACACGCGCAACGATTACGAGGTTTCGATCGGCTCCTTCGCAGGGGCGATCAATCCGATGACCGGTACCTTCCGCGATTTTCCGGAATGGTACGCGCGGGAACGCGAGCGCCTGCTGGGATCTGCGAGCCCACCCAAAGTCGCCATGTTCTGCACCGGTGGCATCCGCTGCGAAAAGGCCTCCGCATTTCTCAAAAAAGAGGGGCTGGACGACGTCTTCCACCTCAAGGGCGGGATCCTCGCGTACCTTGAGCATGTGCCCGAGGAGGAGAGCCGGTGGCAGGGCGAATGCTTCGTGTTCGACCAGCGTGTCGCGGTGGGACATGCGCTTTCGCAAGGCACGCATGAATTGTGCTTTGCATGTCGGCGCCCGGTCAGCCCATCGGAAAAGCAGTCGCCCCTCTACGAGGCTGGCGTCAGTTGCGCAGCCTGCCATGACGAAAGGGACGACGAGCAGCGCGCCTCCTATCGCGAGCGTCACCAGCAGGAAATGCTCGCAGCGCGGCAAGGGCGCGCGCATGTCGGCGCGGTGTTTGCGACAACCGGAGATGACGATGACGAATGAGCGCATTCTCTACAGCTTCCGCCGCTGCCCCTACGCGATGCGCGCAAGGCTGGCCTTGGCGATCAGCGAAACATCCTATGTGCTGCGCGAAGTGGTTCTTGCGCGAAAGCCGGCGGCGATGCTGGAAGCATCACCGAAGGGCACCGTACCGGTTCTCGTCCTTTCCGACGGCACCGTGATCGACGAAAGCATCGACATCATGCGCTGGGCCCTCGCCCAGGACAATCCGGAGGGTTGGCTGGAACGAGACGACGCCGCGCTGATCGAACGGAATGATGGGCCATTCAAGCACGACCTCGATCGATACAAATACCCCGAGCGCCACGATTCCGATGCCATGACACACCGCGAGCGAGGGATGGAATTCCTGAGCCTGCTCGATGAGCGACTATCGGGCCAGCCGCAGCTATGCGGCGAGAACCGCGGCCTCGCCGACGCAGCAATCATGCCGTTCGTGCGTCAGTTTGCAGCGGTGGACAGGGACTGGTTTGCGGCCCAGCCGATCCCTCACCTCCAAAAGTGGCTGACGGATCATCTTGCATCGCCCTTGTTTGCGGCGATCATGGCGCGCTTCGATCCCTGGTCGCCGGGCGATCCGGCAATTGTGATACCGGAGCCCAGCGAACTATCCTGATGCGTCCAGAACCGGACCGCCAACCGACGCGATCTCGCGGCAAGCGAACAGTCGCTAGCCGTCCGCCCGCAGAGGGCCGATCTCGCTTTCGAAGCTGTAGAGCGACTGGATATCCGGGCTCTGCGCACCCACCGCCATCGGACAGGTCTTGCCGCGGATGACCGCCACGTCGAACAGTTCCTCTATCGCGCCGACCAGCTTGATGAACTCGACGATCGATCCGGAGCGTGTGTCGACGACCAACACGCCGCACCACGGCTCGCCATCGCGGCGCTTGATCTCGTCGTCCAGCGCGAGCCCGTCGAACCCGTTCTTGCGCGGCTTGGATACCGTCACCAGCGCGTAGTGGCCCGCAAAGGAGAGCCCGCGAAGGAAGCCGGGGCAAAAGGCGACATCGGTCTTCTCGCCCGTTTCCCGGTCCACCTTGATCAGGTAGCCACGCCCGGAATCGAGCGCCCACAGCTGACCATCATGCACGCGCGGGGAGTGCGGCATCGAAAGCTGGTCGGTCACGATACGATCGTTCTCGACATCGATCAGGACACCACCCTCGTGACGGCGTTCGCGCCAGCCGCTGACCACATCGCTCTGGCTGACAGCGGAGACGTATCGCGGGTAGCCGTCTTCCATCGCCATGCCATTCAGGTGGCACCGGTCTTCCGGCGCCAGCTTGGAGATGAAATGGGGCTTCCACAGGGGCTTGAACCCGAAGCGCGGGCTCAGCGTGGCGAGGCAGGAGAACTTCGTGTTGACGAAGATGCATCGGCCAGTCCGGTCCACCGCAAGCTCGTGAATGTCGATATCGCCGGTGGTTTGCGCATTGCGCGGCACATACAGCGCATCGAACGCCTTGTTCGCCCGCTCATTGGGCTGGAGCGTGTTTTCGAGCCGCCAGACCTGGTACAATCCGCCAAGGTAGAGCCGGTCACGGCCCGCATGGACGCCCATCGCACGCTGGAACGCCTGCTGGTGTAGCGAGACCTTCCCGTCGGGCAGTATGCCCACCAGAAACAGCCTTCCCGACTGGTAGGACGTGAATGCGATCGAGCATTTCATCTGGCCGAGCCATCGCGCGAAACCGCGCGAAAGCTCGATCCGGGTGTCCGCAGGTGCTGCGCCCTTGGGCGCAGCATCCGCAGGATTGGCGTTTTTGTCTTCAGTCACGCGCTATCCGTCGTCTCGTTCAGAACTTCAGGCTGAGGCCACCGCGACCGGCGCCCCCACTGATATCGCCGAACAGCAATTCACCCTCGGCGAAGATCGAGAAGCGATCGCTGATCTCCAGCGTCAGTCCGGCCTCGCCGCGACCGTACAGCGACGGCACATTGTCTGCGAGACCGATGGACTGCGTGCCAGAGGCGAAGGTCACGCCATTGTCGCCGGCCAGTTCCTTTTCGGCAAACACGCCGACATGCGGGACGATTGCGACACCGCCGGTTTCGAACCGTGCCCCGGTGCGCGCACCGCCATGGGCCCGCAAGCTTTCGGCAGTGTCGAACGTGAACCCCGCGTCGGTGAAGTCCACCGCAGGAATATCGGCGCTGACCCACGCGATCCCTGCCACCGGCTCGACGAAGAAGGTGTCTTCGCCAAACCGGGCCCCGGCTTCCAATGCGACACCAAGCGCGCTGGTTTCGAAATCGGCCTCTTCGTCGACGCTCTGCAAAGCCAGTTCGACATCCGCGAAGTCCGCCTTGGCGAGCGCATCGACGAACACGGTCCCGTTGCTCCAGCCCCCGTGCAGACCGATGTTGAAGCTTTCCACCCGGTACCCGTTGCCGGTTTGGGCGAACGCGCTTTCGTTGCTGCCGAAGCCGAAGGTGACCCCGAAGCGAGCGTTCGTTCCGGCAAAGGCGATACCGCCCTGCCCGCCACGATAGGAAGCCTCGGTCGTCAGCGTTTCGGCATATTCGGCGCCATCGAAAGTAACCTTGTACTCCTGCGCCTCGCGATCCCGACTGCCGTCGAAATACTGCACCCAGCTGGACACACCGGGCTGGGAAGCGACGCGCGCCTGCGCGTTCTGCTTCGCCCAAGCATCGGTGCCATGATGCCAGCGCTCGGTAAGCGTCTCGCCGAGGCGAACAGGTTCGAACACTTCGACATCGGGTGCCATTGCCAAAGCCAGCCCGGCCTCAGCGAAGGACAGGCGGTAGTTGAGGAAGCCTGCGTCTTCAGCCTCCGCATCGATCACGAAGGCATCGGAGGACACATCGCCGGTGAAGACGATCAGGTCAGCCGTGGTGTCGAGCGTCAGGGCCTGCGCACCTTCGAAGCGAAGCTGCGTGGTGCCGGTGACGTCGCCGAGGACCAGCTGGTCGCTGTCGTCGCCCGACAGGTCGAACGAGATGGTGCTGCCCTCGACGCCGTTGAAGACGAGGTTGGACAGGTCCAGCCGATCGTCGCCGTTGCCCGCCGCGAAGACGATGGCACCGCTGTTGTCCAGCCGATCCAGCCCATCGAACAGCACATCACCCTGAACGACGATGCTGCCGCTGTTGGACATCAGATCGTTGCCAGTGCCGAAATAGCTCGTGCCATTCGCGAAGAATGTGCCTGCGATGTCGAAGTTGCTGCCGCGATCGTCCAGCCGGACCCGCCCGTACAGCGCGCCGCCTTCGGCAATCGTGATATTGGTCGCAGGCACTGCCACCTCGGCAGCCACCGAGCTGGCCGTGGTGCCGATAGGAAGACCGGGGCCGCCCGGGATCGGGGGATTGGGATCGATCGGCCCGTCGCCCGGATCTTCGGCCACATAGGGTTCGACCACGATGGCGAAGCCATCGGCAGAGCTGCGTAACATGCCGCCCGCCGCGACCGTGACGGACGTTTCGCCATTTCCGATCAGATTGATGCCGGTGCCATCCTGGGCCAGCACATCGCCTGCCACGGTCGCAGCGATCGCGCCGCCGGTCTGGTTGCGCAGGCGCATCGCATCGGCACCCGCACCGCTCGTCTGGACCGAACCGACGGTCACCTGCTGGTCCGCGACCGACCATTCATCGCCCTGTAGATCGATCCACAGGCCATGCGCGCCGTCTCCGCTGGTCGTCACACTGCCCGCTTCGACCACGATATCGCCGAAAGAAGCCGCGACTTCGATACCGATGGAAGCGGGGCCGGTGGGCAATTCGTCACCGGGTTCATCGGAGGCTACGCCGCCAGGCAGTGGCAGGCCCGGCCCGATGGGCCCGCCACCACCGCCATAATACTCGCCCGGTTCGAACACGTAGCTGTCGCCGGTCGTCTCTACCGAATTGACCTTGATCGTCACCGGGCCAGCGCCGCTGACAAGAATGCCCTGCGCGGAATCGCCGGTGGTCGTGATGTCGCCCGCTTCGATGCCGATGCCCTCGAGTTCGAATGCCCCCAAGGGGACAGAGGCAGGCACCGCCGCGCTTTCGGCCTGGATGCCGACACTGTAATCACCTGCGGTTCCGACCGATCCGATCACCAGATTCGCGCCGATGACGCTTGTCGAACTTACGCCGTTGCTGCGCGCGCCGCTGGTCGTGATGCTCCCCACCTGGGCGCTATGCGATCCCATACGCGAGCTCAGGTTCATGCCATCGCTGTAGTCGCCGACTGTTTCGATCGAGCCGCCAGTGATTTCTGCGGTGGTAAAGGTATAGAGATAGGACTCGAAGCCGGACTCTAGCTCGACGCCAGCGGCGCCTGTCCCTTCCGTGCGGATCGAATTGAACGCAATGTCTGTGCTGCCGAAGAACTGCCCAACGTCGATACCGCGCCCGTAATTCGCGCGGGTAACGATATCACCCGCAGTGACGGATATCTCCGCATCGAGATAACGCGTGTCGATCGCTCCCGAAACGTTGATGCCCGACCCCGCATCGATGTTTCCAACGGAGACGTTCGCACTGGTTCGCGTACTCACATTGAGTCCGTTGCCCGAGCCGGTGGCGCCTTCCCAGCTGCCGGTGAATCCGGTGACATAGATGCTGTCGATCGCGACATCGATATGGCCCTGCGCGGTAAGGTCCACGCCCCACGTGGCGTAGACATCTTCGGCTTCGACAACGATTTCGCCAGCGCGCATCGTGATGCCGCCGCTTTCGGCGCTGGCGAACACGGCGGCGGGCGCAATGGTGCCGAAGCCATCGAGCGCCGCGACGTCGCCCCCAGCCACCCGGAGCGAGCCCAGGTCGAGCACGATGTCACCGGCGAGAGCATCCAGCCTGAGGCCCGCGGCGCCGTCGCTATCCACCGATAGGTTGTCTACGGCGAGGCGCAGATCGCCAGATACGGCGACCAACTCGGCGCCGACCGAGTGGCGCTCGGACGTAATGTCGACGGTGCCGAGCTGAAGGTCGATGCCTTCATCGGCCTCCACCAGGATACCCGTGGACTGGTTGCCCGATGCAGTGATGTTGTCGATCGTACCGGTCAGGTCGCCACCAACGAGAGCGACGACGCCATAGCTGCCTTCTCCTTCGGTCGTCACCGATCCGAGATCCAGCGCTGCATCGGTTCCGGCACCGCCGTTCCAGATCAACAGGCCTTCCGAACCGTCACCGGCGGTCGTGATACTGTCGATCGATGCTTCGACATCGCCCTGCGAATTGATCTCGACCCCGTCCGAGTCATCGCCCTGCGTCGTCACGTCTCCCGCCACCAGGCGGGTGCTGCCACCGCTGATCAGGTGGATCGCCTGGGCATTATCGCCAGCCGTCGAGACGCTGCCCGTTTCCACATCGACGCGCCCGCTCGCGCTTTCCACGAGGATCGCGGTCAGATCGTCGCCCAGCGTAGTGACGGAACCATTGCGCAAGGTGGCCGCGCCCTCGGCTGTGAACATTTCGATGCCGTTCGCGCCGTTGCCCGCCGTGCTTACGGTGTCGACTTCCACATCTGCGGCGAGATTGGCGGCCACCGAAATGCCGGTGGCACCATCGCCCAGCGTGCTGACGCTGCCGAGGAATGCGTAAAGGTTATAGTCGCGGCTGAGCGCGCGAACGCCGACGGCATTGTTGCCGCTGGTGGAAACTTCGTCGCTCTCGATGAGCACCGAGCCGAGCGCTTCCAGGTCAAGGGCGGTCGCGCCATCGCCGGTCGTGACGACCGAGGTGTTGTAGACCTGCAGGTTGCCGCCATTGGCCCGGGCACGGATGCCGATCGCATCGTCGCCGGACGTCTCGACGCTGTTGGCCTCGATCAACCCCGCCACGCGCGCGTCGACATCAATGCCGATCGACCGGTCGCCCTGGGTGACGACTTCGTTGCTTTTGACCTGCGCCATATCGGACGAGATCGAGATGCCGGTCGCATCGTCACCGCCGGTGCTGAGAATATTGCTGTCGACGACCGCGAAATAGTCGGCTTCGACAAGGATTCCGGTCGAGCCATCGCCATGGGTGACGAGATTCTGGCTCTGCACCTCGGCATTGTTTAAATCGGAAACGGCGTGAATGCCGATCGAACCTGTGCCGAAGGTCTCCACCGAAACCGCACCGGCATGGGCCGTCCCGATCGAGTAGTCCCCATATCCATAGGGCGACGTGACCGTCTGGCCTTCGGAATGAACGTAAAGGCCGGTTGAGCCATCGCCGTGCGTCACCACTTCGCCCAGATCGGCGTTGGCATTGCCCTGTGCCTCGACCCAGGCACCTGTGGAATTGTCACCGTAGGTCTCGATATCGCCGTTGACGACCTGAGCGTCGCCGCCGTTTGAATCGAGCAGGAGGCCGGGGGTATCGACCTCGTCGATGACGATCGAGCCAACGCTTACGAAGATATCGTCATCCTCGACGATTGCGACAGGTTCTTCGGATACGACGGAAGGATCGACAATCGGCTCGTCCTGCGCAGCAGATTGCGCGGGATCGCCGGCTTGGCTGCCTTGCTGAACCGGTGTCGGGACTGGCTGCGCCAAGGCCGGTGCGGACAGCATCAATGCGGTGCACCCCATGGCGGTGGCCAGCAGACGGGTCCGCAGGCTGACGGTTTCGGGCGCGACACTTGCGGCGATGGGGGCGGTATATGCAGGCACTTGAACGTCCTTCCTCAATCAAATCACGGTCCGCGATCGGGTGCGTCCATCGCTCTGCAAGCAATGGAGCGGCCCTGCGCGTCTGTCTGCGACCGACGATCCCCACCGGTCGCGCTTGGGAAAAAGGCAGGCACCTGTCGCGGGCTGCGCTTCCCATGCACCCGCGAACGCAAAGGCTTTCGCTCTCGGGCTCCGTCTAGAAACATGCCGCAGCGCAACGCGGCCAGCGGCTTTGCAATGAATGACCGATGAGATGCCATGAACGTCAGGAGGGTCGGATGGCCGACGAAGGAATGGGCGCTATGGATGATGAGATGAAGTTCGGCTTGATCCCTCCGCCGGAGCGCATGAAACGCTCCGTCTGGCCGCCGGCGATTATCGCCATCCTGCTGGTCTGGGGCTTCTACTTCGTCACCAAGACCGGGGTCGGTCTCATCCTGACCAATGGCTGGCAATATCTCGATCAGCGGTTCGTCGTCATGGCCTTCGGCATCGCGCTTTCGCTGCTGATCGTCGTGCTAATGGAGAAGACCTGGAACTGGCCGGTCTGGGCCAAGATCATCCTCATTATCGTGCTTTCCTGTGTGATCGCGATCCCCTACGCCGCCTTCAACTGGGTGCTGATGTTCTATCTCGAAGGGGATCTGGACCAGTGGCTGCTGACGATGGGGGCCACCTGGAGCCAGAGTTCGCACTGGTTCCTATCGATCACGATGGTGATCGTCGCGGCACAATATGCGACCTCGCTGCTGGCGCGCGAGGAACGGATGAACGCGATGGAAAGCGCCGCCCGCACCATGGAGCTGCGCGCACTGCGTTATCAGGTAAACCCGCATTTCCTGTTCAACGTGCTCAACTCGGTCGCGGCCCTCGTCAGCGATGACGAGCGCGAGCGGGCGCAGACGATGCTGAGCAACCTCGCCGCCTATTATCGCAATTCGCTGACGGTGGACCCTCTGGCAGATGTTTCCTTGAGCGACGAAATCGCGGCCCAGCAGCTCTATATCAATATCGAGAAGGTGCGTTTCCCCGACAGGCTGGTGGTCGCGATCGACGTACCTGCGGAACTTGCAGACGTACAAGTGCCCAGCCTGATCCTGCAACCGATAATAGAGAACAGCGTGAAGCATTCGGTCGCCTCATCCTCCAGCACGGTGACCCTCTCAATCATCGCGCGACGCAAGGGCGACGCACTGGAATTGAGCGTGCGCGATGTTCTGGCCGATAGCGACGTGCGCAAACAACCGGCATCGGCAGGCACGAACACCGGACTGCGCAACGTACGCGCGCGGCTGCGATCCCGCTTCGGTGACGATGCGAGCGTGCGCGCCACGCCGACCGCCAACGGGCACGAGACCGTGATCGTCTTTCCCGTCGAGTTCCCATGACAGAGGGCGGAAACTCTCTTTCGGTGTGCATCGTCGACGACGAACCGCTCGCCCAACGCAGGCTGCGTCAGCTTCTGGACGACGTCCCTGCAGCCCGGATCGTGGCCGATGCCAAGGACGGGCGCGAGGTTCCAGAGATCGTGAACGAGCATCGGCCCGACCTGTTGCTGCTCGATATCGAGATGCCGCATGTCGACGGTTTCGACGTCATCGAGGCGCTGCAAGGCAACTCCGAAGATGGTCACCCGCCGCTGATCATCTTCACCACGGCCTTCCCGGACTTCGCAGCACAGGCTTACGAAACCGGGGCAATCGATTTCCTCACCAAACCGGTCCAGCCGGAACGCCTGACGATTGCACTGGACCGCGCGCGAAACGCACTGATCGCGCGCGATGCGCTGACCCGCCTCGAACTGCTGCAGTCGCGCCTCGACGGGCTGCGCCGGGATCGCGCTGCCATTGCGCCCGAAGACCCGCTCTGGGTATCGCATCGCGGCGACATGATACGCGTTCTTCCAAGCCAGATCGAACAAATCACAGCTGAAGGCGAGTATGTCAGCCTGCACGTCGGCGAGAACCGCTATCTTCACCGAGGCGTCATCTCGCGCTTCCTCGAAGACATGAGCGATCCCGACCTTGTCCGGGTCCATCGATCCCATGCTGTGCGGCGCACCTGCATCGAGCGCACTTCGCGCAATCAGTGGGGCGCGCCACTGCTGCACCTGAGCAACGCAGCGGTGATACCCGTCGGGCGAAAATACCTCGATGTGATGAAGAGCCTCTGACGCTTATCTCTAACCGAGGGATCGCAGAACAGAGGCGCGCGCACCTCGATCCGCGTATCCGCTGGCGCGATATTCGCCCTAAAGCGCGAAGGACACCGAGCCGCCGAACGTCCTGGGGTCGGAGCGGAAGGTGTTGTATCCGATGAAGCCATAGCCAGAGACCGCGTAGTCCCGGTTGGTGAGATTGCGACCCCATATGCTGATCTCGATCCCGGTATCGAGTGCAAGGCTCGCCCCCGCTGACACGGTGAGTACATCCCCCTGGCTCCGCTCCGGCAGTCCCGACGGGTCGAGATAGAACCTGCTACGGAAATTGGCGTTCGCGTTCAGCGCCAAAGCGGCATCACGGCCAATACGGGTTTCGTAGCGGACACGGGCGTTGCCCGAGAACTCGGGAGCGAAGGGCAGCGGTTGGCCATCGTAAAGCTCCGCGTTGCCCCCGATGGCGCTGTCCTGCTCGATCCCCGCGCGGTTCCAGACCGCTCCCAGATCGAGATCAAGACCGCCAATCGGCGTCCAGCCCACCTGACCCTCGATGCCGTAGGACCGGGCCGCATCGAGGTTAGAGAGCGCGTTCGAGACGATGCTCGACCCGTCGGGCAACGCGAACTCGACGAAAATGCGCGCCTGTGGATCCTGATAATCGCTGTAGAAGCCCGCGAAGGAATAGCGCAGCGTTGCCACCCTACCCTTCAAACCCGCCTCGATCGTCGTCACGGTTTCGGCTGCAAACAGGCCCTCGTCGGCATAGTTCAGCGCATCGTTGGCAACCTCGCCATTGAAGCCGCCGGACTTGTAGCCATTCGCAACCGAGAGGTAGGCATTCGCATCGCCCAGATCGTAGCTCAGTGCCGCATTGCCGCTAAGCCGGGTGGTCACGATGACATTGCTGCCCTTCGCCGGGCCGAGGCCATCCCGATCGTTGAAAGCGCGCACGCCGTCGCGGAAAATGTGTATGCCTTGGCCTTCCCCGCGAATATCCTCGTAGCTCAGCCGGAGGCCTGCGGTAAGCGTAAGCCGCTGAGCCAGTTCCAGCCTGTTGTAGGTGAACAGGGCGAGCGAAATGCGCTCCTGCGATATATCAGTGACCAGAGTAGATGCGGGTGCTGTGCTGGCAGGAGTTGGGCCGACACGACCAGGCGCGCCGACATAATCGCATGAGCCGACCAGCGTCCGAGGATCGAGCTCGCCGCACCAGATCGTGTACCGCTGGCTGAAATCCTCCAGCGATGCAGCCATCCCCAGTAGAAACGACCCACCGGTGAACTGGCGGCTTAGCCGCGCTTCCTCCGAAAACTGCGCGAAGTCGCGCGCGTAGGAGAGGTTCGCATTCAGCGACGGATTGCCGAAGGGCGCGGCCGTTCCGTCGAAATCGAAACCGTAATTCTGGCGATAGCCTTCGAATGCCGTAAGCGAGAACAGCTGCCAGTCGTCCAGATGAACCGTCAATTCGGCCGAGACACCGTAGAATGCATTGTCGCTACGCTGGATGCCGTCGCCTTCGGATTCAATCTCGTGCTTGTCCAGATCGAGCGCGTCGTTGCGCGGCATCGTGTTGATGCCCTTGTCCTGCTCGTAATGCCCGCGAAGCAGCAGACTGGGCCCGCCCCGGTCGAGCAACGCCGAAAGGCGAAGGCCGAACTCGTCGGTCTCGCCACCGGCTTCGGGTGGCCCTGCGACATTCTCCAACACGGGTGATCGCTTCACATAGGTACTCGCCAGCCGGGCATAGGCACCATCCCCGATGCGTCCGCCGAACGCAGCGTCGATGTCGACGCGGTCGAAATTGCCGTACCCGAAGCGCGCGTAATTGGTGCCCTCTGCATCGGGTCTACGGCTGACCAGATTGACCGCACCGGCCGATGCATTGCGTCCGTAGAGCGTGCCTTGCGGACCTTTGAGCACCTCGACCCGCGCCAGATCGTAAAGCAGCGCGCCGGTCTGGACGTTGGTCGCCAGGAACACCCCATCGGAATAGACCGCCGCGGCAGTCGGCGTCAGCGCCTGATGGTCGACCGCCCCGATCCCTCTAATCTGGAAGGCGACCTGGGTGCCATTCGCAACCGCGGCTTCGACGCCGGGCAACAATTCGGCAAGGTCTTCCGCGCCTGTGAAGCCTTGTTCTCGCTGAAGCGCTTCTTCGTCGAGCAGCAACACCGAGCCCGGGACGTTTTCGATCGGTCGCGGCTGGCGTGTGGCAGTCACCACGATGTCGCCGCCGTCGGCGCCTATGCCCTCATCGGAATCCTGCGCCGCAGCGCAGACGGGAACGCCAGATGCGACAAGCGACATGACCACGTATCCGGAAGGCTTCACTCGAAATCCCTTGAAATGGACACGCTGGTGCGTGACGGGCGCAGCCCTTAAGCGCTAGCCGGGGCCCACCGAATATGGCTACGGGACTTCTCCACATCCCCGGCGCAAGGCCGAACCGCGATGCCGCACGCACATGCATCACGATAACCCTTCTCCAGTGTTCATTCGCGCTGCGGAAACAAGAAGCGCGCCGTCTGGCTTGCTTCCGTTTTTGCGACGGCAGTCGGCTGTCCTTGAGCGACGATGGCACCGCCTTGATCGCCAGCGCCGGGGCCCATGTCGATCAGCCAGTCGCTCTGTTCGGCAACCCGCATGTTATGCTCAACCACGATGACTGTGTTGCCCGCGTCGACCAACCGGTTGAGTTGCACCAGCAACATCGCAACATCCGACGGGTGCAGGCCTGCTGTGGGCTCGTCGAGAATGTAGAGCGTGTCGTCTCGCTGAGCGCGCTGCAGTTCGGTGGCGAGCTTGATCCGCTGCGCCTCGCCACCTGAAAGCTCGGTTGCCGGCTGGCCCAGACGGAGATAGCCAAGACCAACCTCGAGCAAGGCTTCCAAAGCTCGCTGGATCGGGGGCTCGTCGGCGAAGAAATCGTGCGCCTTGGCGACGGTCAGGTCCAGCACCTCGGCAATATTCCTGCCGCGATAGGTGATTTCCAGTGTTTCGGGATTGTAGCGCTGCCCGTTGCATTCTGGGCATGGCGTGTAGACGCTCGGCAGGAATAGCAGTTCGACACTCACAAACCCGGCGCCTTCGCAGTTCGGGCATCGGCCCTTCACCACATTGAAGGAAAACCGGCCGACCCCGTAACCCCTGTCCTTTGCCTCGGGCGTGGCGGCGAACAGCTTGCGCACATGATCGAACAGACCCGTGTAAGTCGCCAGATTGGACCGCGGGGTGCGCCCGATGGGCTTCTGATCGACGGTTACCAGGCGTTTGATCATGGCTGTTCCGTCCGCGATTCTGCCACCTGTAGGCGTTTCCGGATCGCTATCCATCAGGTCGATTTCGGGAGTGGCGGGTTCCGCAACAGGCTTTTGCCCCAGCGCTTCTGTCACCAGCTCGACAAGTGCCTGGCTGATCAGGCTCGATTTGCCCGAACCCGAAACGCCGGTAACCGTGGTAAGCACCCCGAACGGAAGTGCGACATCCAGGCCCCGCAAATTGTTGCGCTCGATCTGCTCCAGCTTCAGCCAGCCGGTCGGCTCTCGCAGAGTGCGCTGCGCGGCCGAGGCAGCAGCAAAAAGGTGTTTGCCGGTTTGCGACCGGCTGACCTCGCGCAATCCGTCGACCGGTCCGGAGTAAACCACTTCGCCGCCGCCCGTGCCCGCAGCGGGGCCGATATCGACAATCCAGTCGGCGTGGTTGATGACACTCACATCGTGTTCCACCACGAACAGTGAGTTACCGGCACCTTTGAGCTCATCCAATGCATTTAGCAAAGCCTGCGTATCCGACGGGTGCAGTCCGGCTGATGGCTCATCGAGGACATAGACCACGCCGAACAATTGGGAGCGAATCTGCGTTGCGAGCCGCAAGCGCTGCATTTCACCCGGAGAGAGCGTCGGCGTGCTCCGTTCAAGAGAGAGGTAGCCCAGCCCCAGCCTTGTCAGCGCCTCGACGCGGGCCAGAATATCGCCGACGATGCGCTGCGCCACGATCGCCTTCTCGGGGTGCGAAGCGTCGGCTTCCGTCGCCGTCTCGCCGCGCAGGCGTTCGGCCAGTCCGGACAAGGTCAGCTGGGACAATTCGGCAATATCCAGACCGCCAAAGGTGACCGATAGCGACTCTTTTTTCAGCTTCTTGCCGCCGCATTCGGGACATTGCGATATCTGCATGAACCGGGCCACACGCTTCTTCGTCAGCTGGCTCTGCGTAGTCGCAAACGAATGCTCGACGTATCGCTTCGCACTGGCGAAGGTGCCCATATAGCTGGGCGATTGATCTCGTTTAATTGCCTCTTTCACCTGGCTCACGTCGAAACCCGGATAGACCGGCACCTTCGGCGTCTCGTCGGTGAACAATATCCAGTCCCGGTCCGCGCGGGGAAGGTCTTTCCACGGGGTGTCGATATCGTGGCCAAGGGTGGTCAGGATGCGGCTCAGGTTCTTCCCTTGCCAAGCAGGAGGCCAGGCTGCGATGGCCCCATCCCTGATCGTCTTGCTATCGTCCGGAACGAGGAGCTTCTCGGTCGCTTCGAACACCCGTCCGATGCCGTGGCAGCGCGGACACGCGCCTTCGGGCGTGTTCGGAGAAAAGGAATTCGCATACAGGATCGTTTGCCCATCGGGGTATCGCCCGGCGCGCGAGTAGAGCATCCGCAATCCGTTGGAGATCGTCGTGACGCTGCCGACGGATGATCTTGTGGAGGGCGCTCCGCGTTGCTGCTGGAGCGCCACGGCGGGGGGAAGCCCGTCGATCCTATCGACATCGGGTTCGCCCACCTGGTCGATCAAACGCCGCGCATAGGGCGATACGGAATCGAGATAGCGCCGCTGCGATTCCGCGAAGAGCGTCGAAAACGCGAGCGATGACTTTCCAGACCCGGAAATGCCTGTGAAGACGACCAGCGCATCGCGCGGCACGTCGACGTCGATGTTTTTCAGATTGTGAACGCGCGCACCACGGACCTTCACACAATTCTCGGAACCTGAAGTGCCCTTGCGGCTTTGAGCTGACCCGATTTTTCTATCCTTACCAAGTTGTCAGTCCAGCGGCGCGAAACGCCGGAAGCGAAACCCACAAAGATGCAGGCGCTCTATGCTGAACGGCCACAACGCCCGGTTGATCCACAGCCGAACAGGCTTGGGACGATGTGTCATCGATAACGAGAGAATATCTGTGCACCCGGCACAGAATTGGTAGCGGAGGAGGGAAATATAGGGAGCGTATAACATGCTGATTTACCTAATCAACTTTTTGAATCACCTTGCAAATACCCCCATCAATACCCCCAGAATCGGACAGATGAGATAAAGCGCCTTTGGCAAACGATGACATGTAATTCGTAGTGACAGGTGAAAGGAGCGTCGGCCGTTTTCGGGCCGATCAGAAGGCGAAACGCCAGGTCATGAACCATCCGCCCGATCGTACAGCGAGGACATGTCATGGTCTGGCATGGACGGCATATTGTGGCCCGCATGCGGATCGGGTGTGTCGCTAGGCTTCGCATTCATCGGCGGGGGAGTGGCCGCAGGTGACGGCGCTACTACCGGAGTGCTCGCCGGTCGGTCTGGTTGCCTACCGGCAGTCACAGCTTCATCCGACCGGTTCGTGTTGGCCTCTCCAGCGGGAGAGGCAGCGTTGTCTCTTTCGCCTTCGCCAGGACCTGTGCTCTCGGTCGGCGGGGCCGTATACAGTGGCAAGGCTTCAGCTTCTGATGAAGTGTCCTGCGTCTGATCACATGCAGCGAGCCCTAGCCCCAGTGCCGCCGCAGCAAGGGGGGCAACAAACCCGTTCCGATTCGATCTGCGCATCATTCTATCCTTCAAAGCCAGGAGATACCAAGATGATTGGCACCGTGCGCAAGCTCGCCGCCCAGAAATCCCTGCACCAGCACTAGAGCGGCCATGGCAAAGATTGCGGCGCGAAGCGCGGTCCGGCTCGCGGAAGCACGGCTCGCCAGATAGGCCATCGCCAGACCGAGGACCGCGATCAGCATCCCGTTCCATCGATGGACCTGCATGACGGCATCGCCGCCGAACCAAAGGCCGGTGTGGATCCATCCGAACAGGACTGCGACGACTGCGCCGATTGCTCCGCCGTGGACGAGTACGCGCACCGCGCTCTCAAGCCCTGCATCTTTCCGGCGCATGACGAACAACTCGGTGGCAGCAGCCATGAGAAACAGGGCGATCGGGAAGTGGATGGTCGCCGGATGCAGTTTTTTCAGGGCGGCGATGACGCCGGAATCGCCCTCATCAGCATGGCCACCAGCCTCGTCATGGCCTCCACTTGCTTCGTCGTGCGCGGCTGAGGGCTCGCCGACCGCTCCGCCGTCGCCCATCTGCGCCATGGCCGCCTGGTCATGCGCATCGCCATTCGCGGCGGCAGGCGCGGCGCTCGTCTCTTCGCCATGCTTTTCGTCGCCATGAGCCTGAACTGGTCCGACGAAGAGCAAGCTGGCAGCTACAATAGCCATGAATTGCATTAGTTTCATTCTCTACGGGTTCCGGTCTTGGCGATGGTCGTGCGACCTATTGTGTCTGTAATGCTCTGCGAACCCTCATCTCTTGCCGTGATGGAGCGCGGTGATCCTCGGCGCGTGAGGGTCCAAATTTAACTCATGAGGGGGTTGGGTCTCTTGCCAATATCAGAGCCTTGTTAAGAGGGCGGCCAGCTTTAAGCACGAGCAAGAGCCCGGCTACCATCTCCTAACCGTCTTGCGCCATGTTCTGGTGAGCCGCCATCTGCTTCATCATATCGTGCATCATCATCATGCGCTGGTGACAGGCCGCCATCATATCGGCGTTGTCCCCCTGCATCATGCCCGCCATGTGTTCCTGCATCGCTGTGCGGTGCTCGGCCATCAGCCTTTGGCGTTCGGCAGGATCGCTCGCCGCGTGGGCCTGCTGCATCAGCGCGCGCATTTCAGCCATCTTCTCGCGATGGGCAGCCATAGCGTCGGAATCCTGCATCGTGTGGCCAGCGTGATCCTGCTGCTGTGCCACAGCCTGAGCTCCGTGCTCATGCTGTTCCTGGGCCGTCGCCGGAGTGGCTGTCAGGCCAGTGGCGAGAATGAGAGCTAGAGCTGTCCGTTTCACAATCGATTTCCTTTCGTCGGTCATGCGATGGGTGCTGTGCGCATTCATTCTCTTTACGCAGCCAACATCTGTTCCCCTCAAACAATTTCCGCGCCCACCGGAGACGGCTGAGCCGATGGCACAGCCGGTTGCAGGAATGGTGTTTTTCGGTCACCCTTTTTGACCGAAGCCGGTCGAGATGAATGGGACAGATCATGGTGACAACAGAGCCGTCGGAGAAGCAGTCGTGAGCACGGTCAATGAGGACGGCAGCTGGGACATTCCGGAGCCCGATCATGCCGAGCTGGTGCAAATGCGCATTCGCCTCATAACTCTCGAGAACATAGTTCTCGGCCTTTTGTCCGGGGCCAGCGATGAACAGATCGACCAGATCAGAAAGCGTGCGGACATGATCGAACCACGCCCCGAGGCGAGCCGGCATCCGCTTACCGAACTGGCAGCAGGTGACATGCGTAAGTTTCTCGAACGCGCTGCTCGCATGGCCGAGGCGGAGGGCCGCGAAAACCATGACTGATCCAGGCTTTGGGGCAGCAAAGGCGCTATGCAGGACGTGGAAATCCGGCCCGCCGCTATTTCCTTGCGCACATCATTCCGGCGTATCCGCAGCATGACTAGAACTCATTGGCTCATCTTTGTTTGCGGGAGCCTGATCGCGTTCGTCTGGGAGATTTTCCAGATGCCGTTTTTCAAGCCGGGAAATCTCGAGCCTTATGAGCAGACCATTCGCTGCGGCATTGCAAGCCTAGGCGATGGCGTGATCCTGCTAACAGCTTATAGCCTTGCTGCATTGCGCGGCGGGCGCGCGTGGCTCTGGCAAGCCGCCAAAATGCCCTATGCGATCTATTTCGGCTTCGGGCTTGTCGTCGCCATCGCCGTCGAAATGATCGCCACATCGCTTCCGGCAGAAAGCTTCGTGAGCTGGCGCTACAGCGAGTTGATGCCGCACGAGCCAGTGACGGGGTTGGCGCTGATCCCGATCGCGATGTGGACGATCGTGCCTGCGCTCACGATCCTTCTGGTCCGCTTTGCCCGAGCCGAACCTGATTAAACTGGGAGCGGCTTCAGGGTGCGTTCGGCACATGTTTCGCCCGCCGCCTGATTCTGGGAAACCGGTTCGCAAGCAGGACAAAGCCCGAAACCGCGATAATCGTCCCGCCGATCCCGAACAATAGCAGCCACCAGCTGTTGATGCGGTCGCGCTGCGTCCAGTCCATGATATGCAGCCCCCAGACAAAATCGAACAGGCGCCAGGTGTCGCTGCGGGCAGCGAGCACCGAGCCACTCGATGCATCGATGTAGACGCGGGTATTGTCCTCATCGCCGTAGGTGATCTGCCACGCCGGAAACGGACCCCGGAATTCGGTCCCGACAGCATCTTCGATGAGGCGCGTGGTCGCTATGGTGGTTGGTGGCCCGGTCCAGGCATAGCGAGCGATGGCCTGTGCGCTTGCAGCGGGAAGAGGCGAAAGGAGAATGCCGCTGTCCGGGTCGCGGAGCGTGACGCTTCCATCGTCCCGGCGGACCTCGGTTACGGCCCTGCCGCCGACCGCGCGCGTCGCAAGGGAAACCACCCCCTCGCTGCTATCGAGCCAATGGGGCATGACAGCATCAGCGGGCAGGACCTCCGGCGCGCGCGAAACGACATGTTCGGACCGAACCTCTTCGATGTCGAGAAACGACATCAGCGCCCCGGTGATCATCCACAGGAGCACTTGGACGCCGACAAAGATCGCCAGCCATTTGTGAAGCTTGCTGCCCAGCACATGAAGACGCAGCTTGAAAGAGCGTGTCGCCAATCGGTGTTCCCCCGATCAGATCAGTTGTTACGCGGTGCGCGTGACGATGAATGGTACTGAACGATCTTCCAGCCATCTGCATCATGGGCGAGGACCGAGGTCGCAACCCCTTCGCGGTCGATTACGCGACCGTCGGCCAGTTCGATCCGATAGGTGTACGTTTCGCGGCCATACGCCATATGTCCCATCCGGGTGACTGCGAGCGTCGGTTCGCCGAAGGTGAAGCTGGTTATTGCATCGAGTTCCGGTCCCAGGTGATGCTCCATGTAATGCGTGAAGCTGCCTTCCGCCTTGCCGTTTTCGTAA